>ENA-ORTM01000554-ORTM01000554.1-human-gut-metagenome-genome-assembly--contig:-NODE-554-length-45453-cov-3.833054_pt1 | contig 45453 bp, 33 predicted proteins | sample MGYA00241909_ERZ509182 | MGnify/ENA primary metagenome ERZ509182 (study PRJEB26280, sample SAMEA2338855) | human gut metagenome | biome: human gut; feature: human-associated habitat; material: faeces...
ATTTCCTATTCGGATGAGACGGTGAGACGGTTTGCGCGTTTAAAACCGGCAGCCCCGGATTTCCGGATTTTTTGGGATAATGCCTACTCCATCCATCATTTGTATGACGATGATCAGGATGTGATACTGGAATTGCTGACAGAATGTGAGAAGGTGGGCAATGAGGATCTGGTTTACAAATTCATTTCCACTTCCAAGGTGAGCTTTCCGGGTTCTGGAATTGCCGCAATGGCAGCTTCTGAAGCCAATCTTGCGGATGCAAGAAAGGCCATGTTTTACCAGACGATTGGCCATGATAAGTTAAATCAGCTGCGCCATGTGCGGTTTTTTAAGGATATGGACGGCGTGCGGGAGCATATGAGAAAGCATGCAGCCATTCTGCGGCCCAAGTTTGAGGCGGTATGGGATGTGCTGGATCGGGAACTGGGAGGACTCAAGATAGGTACTTGGGAAAAACCGAAGGGAGGTTACTTTATTTCTTTTGATTCTCTGCCGGGCTGTGCAAAGGCAATCGTAGAAAAGGCAAAGGAAGCCGGGCTGACCATGACGGCAGCCGGAGCCACTTATCCCTACGGAAAAGATCCCGGAGACAGCAATATCCGAATTGCGCCTTCCTTCCCGACGCCGCAGGAGCTGACTCTGGCCTGTGAAGTGTTTGTACTGAGTGTGAAATTGGTCAGCATTGACAAAATATTGGAGAAATAATACCTTCTGGATACTTGCCCTCCGGTTTTGAATGAGATATAATGGAGCGTAAAGAACTACTGAAGGAGAAACCAGAGATGAAAAGATGTATGTATTGTGGGAATGAGAATGACGACAGCAGTCAGAATTGTTCCAAATGTGGGAATAAATTGTTGGATTTGCCGCCGCAGCAGTCCATGATGGCAGAGGAAGTGCCGGAGGAGGAAGCTTCCCTGCTTCAGGAAACGGAAAATGAGACACAGGATATTCAGATTTCTGAGGACAGCCTGGAGAATGCAGCTTTCCAGCCGGAGATCGGACGGGAGGAGGAACCGGCTCAGGAGGAAAGCGCGGAGTCTCAGGCGGAAGAAGAATATGAGCAGGATGAGGAAGCTTTCGGCGGGGCGGAAGGTTACCAGCAGCAGTATGGCGGAAGGGATTATTTCCAGGGATATCCGGGAGAGACCAATGTGCAGCAGCAGTATGGCGGCCAGGCCTACGGTTATGAACAGCAGCCTCAGCAGTATGGATACGGAGCGGAAGAAGAACAGGAAAATTATGATTATGGCCAGACAAGGCAGCCGGTGAGCGGGAATGGACCGCTTATGACAGCGGCCAGAAAGGCAGTTCGCTCCCCCTTGTTTTTCCTGGCAATTTTATTCCAGACGGTGATGGTGGGAGCTTCTGTGTTAAATCTCGTTCTGGGAGATGTGATAGCCAGCATGAATGCCATGCAGGCTACAGCACAGGCAGTATTAGGTTCCAGTATGGCGATCCGCTTTATGAATGGAATCATTGACTTGGTGGAGGGCGCTTCTTCCACTGCGATTGTGGGTGTTCATGCTGCGATCTGTATTCCTGGAATTTTACTTTGTGCGGCGCTTTGGATGATCTTTTTTCAGACCAGTCCTTCCAGGAAGCATATTTCCACTTCAGGACTGAGTATGGCGAAAGGTACAGTGATCTTAAAATTTGTAGGCATTTGTCTGCTTTTGATCGGCGGCCTTCTGGTTTCTGTTGCTTTCGTAGTGGCAGCCGGTGCAGCAGCGTCCACAGTGTCCATTATTGTGGGTGTGATCCTGCTGATTTTGTTGATTTTGATTTCCGTTCTGGTGATTCTGTTTTATGTACAGCTTCTCCATGCCATTAAGGTAATACGGTACAATGTGGAGAGCGGAGAACGGAGAGGAAGAATTTCTTCCTATGTTCCTGCAATGGGAATTTTGCTTTGCGTATTTACCATTTTGTGTATGCTTCCTATGGCGCCGGACGATTATTTTGCACTGGCCAGCAGAGGGGCTTCCGCAGCGTGGTTGTTATTTGCCAGCCTGTGGCTGATCCGGTACCGGAAAAAAACAAGATAGAATGTGTGGCAGCTCACCGTTTCTGAGAGGGCAGAGACGATGGGCTTGCCGTTTATAAAGGGAGAGAGAGCCAGACGTAAGGGGAATTACAAATGAAGACAACAAAAGTACTGAAAACAGTGATTGTGATCTGTCTGGTGCTGCTGGCCGGAGTCGGGATTTTTGCCGGAGTTTATTTAAAGCAGCAGTATGACCGGACTACATATTTTGAGAATACCACAGTAAATGGCTTTGAGGCTGCAGGCAAGACGCCGGAAGAACTGTTGGGGATTCTGACAGAGGCTTACAGCGCGCCAGTGATACATATAAATGAGAAGGGTGAGGAAGCTTTTTCCTCAGATTTAAAGGGATTGGGCTATGAGATTGATGAGCAGGCGCTGTCTGTCTCTCTTCAGGATGCATTGAAGCGGCAGAAGAGCAGCGTTCTGGTTCTGATCGAAAGCCTGATGTATGGCAACAGTTTTCAGGTGGAGGTGCCTTTTATCTATGATGAGTCTGTGTTCCAGAGCAAGGTAGCCAGCGGATCATTGAAAGAGGCGCGTTTTCCCAGCGTGAACGCAGAAATGCGCTATAACGAGGCTGAGAAAAATTATTATATCGAACCGGAAGTGAACGGTAATGAATTTGCAGATGCAGATCTTCAAAAACTGGTGAAGGAACAGGTGGATCAGTTGGTGGCTGCCAAGACTCCTCAGAAGGATCTTGTCATTGATATTCCGGACAGTATTTATGTGAAGCCGGAGATTACCGGAGACGATCTGGAACTGAATAATACCTGTAATATTTACAATCATTATGTAAAAGCAGAGATCACCTATCTTTTTGGAGCACAGAAAGAGGTTCTGGACTGGAATACCATTCAGAACTGGCTCACCATTGTAGACGGCAGCGGTGTTCTGGATGAAAGCGCTGTTCGGGAATATGTGGCGGAGCTGGCTTCCAAATACAACACGATTTACTATGACAGAGAGTTTCAGACCACGGGAGGAACCACAGTATCCTTCCAGGGAATGTATAATGAATATGGGTATCTCATTGACGAGGAGGCAGAATTTGCTCAGCTTCTGTCAGATATTCAGGCCAACACCGCTGTTGAGCGGGAACCGGTGTATTCCCATACCGGATATGCCAGAGATGGAGTGGATGATCTGGCAGGTACTTATGTGGAGATCAATCTGACGGCCCAGCATCTCTGGTTTTACAAGGGCGGAGAATTGATTGTGGAGAGTGATTTCGTTTCCGGAAGCGTGGCGAAAGGGACAGAGACTCAGACCGGTGTGTTTCCATTGGCATACAAGGAAAGTCCTTCTGTGCTTACCGGAGGCAATGCGGAGAATGGCTGGGAGCAGGATGTCACCTACTGGATGCCCTTCTTTGACGGCCAGGGACTCCACGATGCCACCTGGAGGGGATCCTTTGGAGGAAATATTTACCAGACGAATGGATCTCATGGTTGTGTGAATCTTCCCTTTGATGCGGCAAAACAGATTTATGACAACATTGATGCCGGAGTGGCAATTATTTTATATAAGTAATTATAAGGGCTGCTGCAAGGAATCCTTTGATTTTTTGTGACAGCCTTTTTATAAGGAAGCATATCCTGGTACAGATGGTGAAAATATGGGAGAATAAAGGGCAGGATTGCAGGATAGAATAAAATAGAAAGATTCTTATTTTGAATAAGTAATAAGGGATTTTAAGGAGCTTGAAATGGACAGGGAAAATGATCGGAATGAGAGAAAAAATCTCTGGGAGAAGCAGGGGCGAAGGGGTGGCCTGGCAGAGAGTGAAGGTGTAAAGAAAAAAACTGGCGGAAGCCGTTACAGCCGAAGAGAGGAGAGCGCTCCATCCGGAAGCCGTTACAGCCGAAGGGAGGAGAACGCTCCATCCGGAAGCCGTTACAGCCGAAGGAAGGAGAACACTCCATCCGGAAGCCGCTACAGCCGCGGGGAGGCAGCGGCTGCCCTGTCAGGAAAGAGCGGGAGAGAGAGACAGCCGGGAAAGAGACGATTTTCTATAGGAAGAGATCCTGTGAAGATCGCGTTTGCCAGCCTGGGGGCAGTGTTAATTTTGGCGTACATTGTGGTTGCATTCTACTTTGGAGGTCATTTCTATTCCGGCTCCAGCATTTATGGCATTGACTGCAGCCGAAAGACCAGTGAGCAGGTGAAAAACGAGGTTAAGGACAAGATTGGAGATTATGTACTCACGGTGGAGGGACGGAATGGTATTTCCGATAAGATTACTGCAGCTCAGATCAATTTGCAGTATCATGATGAAAATGGTATTGAGAAGGAGATGCGGCGGCAGCATTCCTATGTGTGGCCTGCTATGATGCTGTTTGGAAAGTCCAATGACCTGCAGATCGGGACCGTGTATGACAGAGAGAATATGGACTCTGTGTTAAAGCAGATGAACAGTTTTCTGCCCGGAAATGTAGTGGCGCCCCGGGATGCGTACCGGGGAGATACAGAGGAGGGCTATGAGGTAGTGCCGGAGGTGATGGGGACTACCCTAAATTATGACAAGACCAAAGAGGTGATTATGCAGGCGCTGGATCAGGGGGCGGTCAGCGTTTCCCTTGAGGAGAAGGGGTGTTACATTGATCCGGTGGTTTATCAGGATGATCCGGAGTTAAATGCGGAGGTGGAGGAACTGAATGCGCTGCTGAAAGCCAGGATTACCTATGACTTTTCTGACCGTCAGGAGGTGGTGGATGCCTCCGTGATCAAGAACTGGATCTTTCAGGATGAAAACGGAGCTTATTATATAGATGACGCGTATATTTGGGATTATGTGGAGGAGCTGGCGGAAAAATATGATACCTTTGGAAGAGACCGGGTATTTTATACCAGTATTGGAACCACGGTAAATCTCACAGGAGGAGACTATGGCTGGTGTATTGATCAGGGAGCTACCGGGGAATATTTGATTAACGCAGTTCATGAGGGAAGAGTGGAGACGATTGAGCCGGAATACATTTATACAGGCATGAGCAGGGAAGAGAACGATATCGGAGGCACTTATGTGGAAATCTGTATATCCAGACAGGAAATGTGGTGTTATCAGGACGGCTATCTTATAGTGGATACCCCAGTGGTAACAGGAAATCCCAATAAGGGAAATGGAACTCCAACAGGAAGCGTCTGGGCGATTGATGCGAAAATGACAGATTATGTGCTGAAAGGAGAAGGGTATGCGGCGCCGGTAGACTACTGGATGCCCTTTAACGGAGATATCGGTATTCATGATATGCAGAACAGAGCCTATTTTGGGGGCAGCATTTATCTAAGCAATGGTTCGCACGGGTGTGTCAATACGCCTTACACAGAAGCCCAGACCATCTACAATATTGTTTCCATTGGAACACCGGTGATAGTTTACGATTAAGGAGAAAAAGACATGTATCAATATTTACTTTTTGATTTAGACGGAACATTGACCAACCCAAAGGAAGGCATTACGAAGTGCGTTCAGTACGCGCTTCGTGATCAGGGGATTGAAGAGCCTGATTTGGATAAGCTGGAGCCTTTTATTGGGCCACCGCTGCTGGATTCTTTCCAGGAATTTTATGGTTTTACCTCCGAGCAGGCCAAGCGGGCGCTGAAAAAGTACAGGGAGCGGTTTCAGGATATTGGAATTTTTGAAAACCAGGTGTTTGAAGGCATTCCGGATATGCTTAGCGCACTGCAAAGCCAGGGGCGAAAGTTGGCGGTAGCTTCTTCAAAACCGGAAGAGTTTGTGCTGCGCATACTGGAAAAATTTAAGCTGCGCCAATATTTTTGTGAAGTGGTGGGGGCTACTATGGACGAGCGGCGCACGGCCAAAGCGGATGTGATCCAGGAAGCGTTCCGGAGGCTGGGGATTACAGAAGACAAGAAAGCACAGGTATTGATGGTAGGGGATCGAAAACATGATGTGGAAGGCGCGAAGGCCTGCGGGATTGACTGCCTTGGCGTATATGTGGGTTTTGCAGCGCAGGGAGAACTGGAGCAGGCGGGAGCCGCTTACATAGCCCATACGGTGGAGGAGATGGGAGAATTTTTAAAAAAACATTGATGCAGACCGGGATAAGTTTCAGCCGATTGTTTTATCAGGAAAGGCGAAAAGACTGGAGTCAAAAGTCAGTTCATCCAGAGGGGAGGATGCAGCATGAAAATCGAGAAAACACAGATGGATCAGGTATTTCGGGCTTTGGGAGATCCGCACAGATTGCAGATCCTGGATCTTTTGATGGAGCGGGAACAGAATGCCGGAGAGCTTTTGCAGCAGGTAAATGTAGTACAGTCTACCCTGTCTCATCATATGAAGAGTTTGTGTGAGAGCGGTCTGGTAAGAGCCAGAAAGGCGGGAAAATGGACTTACTACTCTGTGGACAGCTGGGTGGTGGAGATGGCCCGGAGATTTTTAGGGAAGTATCTGCAGGAGGAAACGGATGAACCGACGCCTTCAGAAACGCCGGATCTGAAGAGCGCAGCGCCAGAGGGAACGGTTAAGGAGCCGGAGAGACCGGAGGCGGAAAACGAGTCAGAGATTCGCCAGAGTGAGAGCCAAGCCGGAGAAGAGCCGAAGAACGAGCGGGAGATTCGCCAGAGTGAAGAGCGGAAGGGAAAGCAGAGAAAGAAAGGGTCCGGGAAGAAGAGCGGAGAAAAGAAAGACTCTGGAAAGAAGAAGGAGAAAGGCAAAAAAGGAGAAAAGAAAAAGGGGAAGAAGCACAGTAAGAAATCCGATCATAGCCAAAAACAAATAGAAAATGGCTGATAGAAAGAAAAAGACAGAAAAAGACAGATAGAGGCGAAGAAAATGGCAAAGAAGAAAGAAACGAAAACCAATGCCATGCGGATATTGGATCGTATGAAGATTTCCTATGATACAAAAACTTATGAGTGCGATGAGTTTGTGGATGGGCTCCAGATTGCAGATATGCTGGGGTTGGATCATGCAAAGGTGTATAAAACACTGGTAACAATGGGCAGCAGCAAAAACTATTTTGTGTTTGTGATCCCCATTGATCGGGAGCTGGATTTAAAGAAAGCGGCTCGGGCAGTAGGAGAGAAGTCTGTAGAGATGCTTCATGTGAAAGACATTCAAACCGTAACAGGGTACATAAGAGGCGGCTGTACGGCCGTTGGAATGAAGAAGCAGTATGTTACCAGGATAGATGAGAGTGCAAAAGCCCTGGAGACGATGGTGGTCAGCGGAGGAAAGCTGGGAGTTCAGATGGAATTAAAACCTGAGGATTTATGCAGAGCTTCAGCGGCAGAGTTCGCAGGACTTCTGGCGGATTAGATCTGCCAGAAAACCGGAATTACCAGAGAGAAAAAGAAAGACAGGACAGCGGCACCTTATAAAACAAACGATTTTTTGAGTTTGTGGATGGAATTTGAATAAAAAAGGTAGAATGATTATACTAAAAAACGAATATTCATGAAACAAATTGACAAAAAACTACAGTTGCGATATAGTAACAAACAAAAGACCGGAAGGGAGAGATGGTATGCTGAATGATTTGGATAGAAAAGACAGAGACGGCCGCTTGGAGGAGTTGGTTCGTTATTGTTTGATTTCCGGTGCATTGGATTTAGATCTGTATCAGAAGTATGATGTGAAGAGAGGACTTCGAGAATCCAATGGTAAGGGCGTACTGACGGGTCTTACGGAAATTTCAGATGTAATCGGACATAAAACTGTAGACGGAGAGAATGTTCCGGTAGACGGAGAACTGTACTATCAAGGGTATGCGGTGAGTGATCTGATTAAGGGATTTGAAAACCGACGGTTTAATTTTGAGGATATTACGTATCTGCTTTTGTTTGGAGCGCTTCCCAATAAAACTCAGCTTCGCACCTTTATTGATCTTATTGGGAAATACAGAGATCTGCCCAGCAAGTTTGTGCGGGATGTGATTATGAAGGCTCCCAGCGCCAATATTATGAACGGGCTGCAAAAAAGCGTGTTGACACTTTATTCCTACGATGAAAATCCAGATGATACGTCTATTCCCAATGTGCTGCGCCAGTCACTGACTCTGATCGGAACGATGCCTCTGATCTCGGTCTACGGATACCATGCATACCAGCATTATAATAATGACAAGAGCCTGGTGATACGCTATCCAAAGCCGGAGCTTTCCACAGCAGAGAATATTCTCAGAATGATGAGAGACGACGGAGCTTACACAGAACTGGAAGCCAGAGTACTGGATATTGCCCTGGTACTTCACGCAGAGCACGGCGGTGGTAATAACTCGACGTTTACCACGCATGTAGTGTCTTCCACAGGAACGGATACCTATTCTGCGGTGGCGGCTTCTCTGGGATCCTTGAAAGGCCCCAAACACGGCGGAGCCAACCTGAAGGTAGAAAATATGTTTGCAGATATCCGGGCCAATGTAGACAATCTGGAGGATGAGAGCGCTCTGCGGGAGTATCTTCAGAAGATTATTGATAAGAAGGCCTTTGACCGCAGCGGGCTGATTTATGGTATGGGACATGCGGTTTATACCTTGTCAGATCCCAGGGCGGTGATCTTGAAAGAGTATGCAAGAAGCCTTTCAGAAGAAAAGGGACTTCAGGAGGAATTCCATTTTTATGAATCTGTGGAACGCATCGGCTCAGAGCTTTTGACGGCTCACAAAAAGCTGTCCAAGCCCATCTGCTGCAACGTAGATTTTTACAGCGGATTTGTGTATTCTATGTTGGGAATTCCTACTCAGCTGTTTACGCCGATCTTTGCGATCTCCCGTATTTCCGGCTGGTGCGCTCACCGGATAGAAGAGCTGGTGAATGAAGGGAAGATCATCCGTCCGGCTTACAAGTATGTGGGCCATCACAGGGAGTATGTGGGGCTGGAGGAGAGAGAGTAAAAAGAGAGACGGTTCTGCATAGGCAATGTTATTCCAGTGGACAGTGAGCCAAGCCGCCGCATTTGTGCGGATGCTTGGCTCATTGCCGTCGTGGATTCGATTATGTTTGCAGATAGAACCGTCCGCGATCGTCTCTGCAGGCAGAACCGTGCGCTTTTTGGTTACCTATATATTTTTGCCCATTGTGTACGCCTGTTCCATAGCGGCCGTGTTTTTGATTTCGCCCGCATCGTGAACGCCTTTTCCAATGATGACACCCTTTTCTACAGCCCCCTCTACGCAGTCTGCATAGCCACGGAAGCAGGCAAGCGTTGTATCTGCGGAAGACAATGTATCATCTGCCATTGTAACAATGTAATAAAATTCCTTGTTTTTGACTTCCAACCATCTTGCTACCGTGCGATCAATAACTGCCTTCAGCTGTGCGTTAATGGAATAAAAATAAACAGGAGAACTAAGCACAATGACATCGGCATCGATCATTTTTTGTAAAATTTCCGTCATATCGTCTTTGTGCGCACATTCGCCATTATGGGTGGAACAATAATAGCATCCGGAACATGGAGCAATTTTTTTACTTGCCACTCTGATTTTTTCTGCTTCATTGCCGCTTTCTGCGACACCACGCATAAATTCATCACATAACAAATCAGAATTACCGTTCTTTCTCGGACTTCCTGACAAAATCAACACTTTTTTACTCATAGAGATTCTCCTTACCAGTTTTTCTTTTCTTCTTTACAATGATTCTGTTTTTTGCGTTCCTCTACCATTTTTACAAACCACTCTACCATAGCAGGATCATAGTGAGAGAAGAAAGAACTTTCCTTTTTATCGAGATTCGCAATCTGTGCCATTTCTTCGTCGGTCAGCTCAAAATCAAATACCTGAAGGTTTTCTTTCATCCGCTGGATATGGGTTGATTTTGGAATGACAACGATTCCTCTTTGCAGATGCCAGCGAAGGATAACCTGTGCAGGTGTTTTTCCGTATTTTTCGCCAATCATTTTTAATTCCGGCAGTTCAAACATACCGCCTCTGCCCTCTCCGAAGGGCGCCCATGCTTCTAATTGTAACCCATATTTTTCGTTCCACTGCTTTGCAGTTTCCTGCTGATTGTGGGGATGAATTTCAATCTGATTTACCATAGGCTTAATTCTGGAAAAAGATGCCATATCTACCATACGGTCGGGATAGAAATTGGAAATTCCGATTGCCCGGAGTTTACCGGCTTCATAAAGTTCTTCCAATGCTCTCCATGCACCATAGTAATCCCCAAACGGCTGATGAAGCAGCATCAGATCAATGTAATCTGTTTTCAATTTTTCCATAGATATCAGAACGCTTTTTTTACATTCTTCATATCCGTAATGTTCAATCCACACTTTTGAAGTCAGAAAAATTTCTTCTCTTGGTATGCCGGATTTTTCAATGGCACTTCCGACCTCTTCTTCATTAAAATAACTTTGTGCGGTATCAATGGAACGGTATCCTGCTTTCAGAGCATCCAGTACACAGCGTTCACATTCTTCTTTTGTCACTTGATAGACGCCATATCCAAGCTGCGGCATCCTTACGCCGTTTGATAAAGTAACGTACATCATATCGGAAAAAGCAGTATTCGGTTCTCCAATAGGGAAAACCCTAGAGTTTTCATGTTCCTGACTTTCTTCTGGAACACTCGAAACGCTCCAGATTTCTTTTGCTAATCGAAACGCTGCCCACGCCTTTGGCCAGCCTGCATAAAAGGCTGCGTGAGTTAAGAGTTCTGCGATCTCGGTTTTTGTAATTCCATTTTCTTTTGCTGTTTTCAAATGATGTTCTAAGGAACTGTCACAAATCCCCTGTGCCATCAAAGCTGTAACCGTAACCAGAGAGCGGTCGCGGGCGGACAACTTATCATTTCTTGCCCACACTTCTCCGAAAAGGACATCATCGTTTAATTGGGCAAATTTTGGCGCAAATGTTCCCAACGCATCTCTGCCTGCTGTAATTTTTTTCATACGTTTATTTCACCTAACTTTCTATTTCTTTTCTGGAATTTTTGACACGGCTGCCATAAATGGCAAGCCCCTTTTCAACGGCTGCATTTGGACAAAGCTTTTTAATATGAGAAATACTGCTGCCCATTCCACCTCCTTCATGTGTGCAGAGGGGGTTGATGATTTTCCCGGAGAAGTCAAAATGTTCCAAAAATGTGAATACTGCCATTGGCATGGTGCTCCAATAATTTGGATATCCAAGATAAATCACATCATAATCATTCATCGAATCCGGATAGTATTTCAGTTTTGGTCTGGCATTTTTCTGCTGATCGGCTTTTGCCTCGGCAGTACAGTCGTTATACTTTTCTTTGGCTGTAATCAGCATAACACACCGGTACGTTGACATGGAATCTCCCATATGTTATCATTGCATAAACTAAAAGTTTATATGAGGTGCGCCATGTACAATCCATTGCTTACTACCTTTTTAGCAGTGACAGAGTGTGGAAGTTTCACAAAAGCGGCAGAAAAGCTGTTTATTTCTCCCACTGCTGTGATGAAACAGATGAACAGTCTGGAGGAACATCTGAACCTAAAATTGATAGAAAGAATGTCTGTCGGAGTTCGCCTGACGCCTGCGGGGGAAGTGATCTGCCGCAACGCAAAGTTTATGATAGATTATTCAGAAAAATCGATTGCAGAGGCGGCGGCTGCATCGGGAAAATGTGATACGACCTTTTGCGTTGGAACTTCCATGTTGAATCCCGCAAAACCTTTTATGGATTTATGGTATAAGCTCAGTCATCATTTTCCGGAATATAAGCTGCATCTTGTACCGTTTGAGGATAACCATGAGGGAATTTTGTCTGAAATAAAGAAACTGGGCGAAAAATTCGATTTTCTGATCGGTGTCTGTGATTCAAAAGCCTGGCTGTCTCTTTGTAATTTTCTTCCTCTTGGCAGGTATCAAAAGATGGTTGCCGTATCCTGTGAGCATCCTCTGGCAAAAAAATCCTGTCTTGATATTCAGGATTTATATGGGCAGACACTTATGATGGTCAGCAAAGGAGATTCTGGTGTGAATGACTTTATTCGCAATGATCTGGAAAAGAATCATCCGCAGATTCAAATTGAAGATACGCCGTATTTTTATGATTTGTCTGTATTTAATCGCTGTGCAGAAACAGGAAATGTTCTGCTTACGATTGAGTGCTGGCAGGATGTTCATCCTGGACTTGTATCCATTCCGGTTCATTGGGATTACAGCATTCCTTATGGACTGTTGTACAGCCTTCATGCGGATGACGATGTTTTAAAACTGGTTCACATTGCAGAAAAGCAAGTGGCTGAACGGGAAACCATAACTTAGTCTTCTGCCCGGAAGGGCAGGCTGCTTATGAGGGCGTCCTTTTAATTCTTCACAAAAAGTTTAGGAACCCCTACTTGTCGGAGCCCGGATTCTATTTTATACTATTAGCATCCGTGTACATAGGGCAACACCGGACGCACGCAGAGTGAAAGCAACGCAGACAGGAAACGAAAGTGGCTCTTTTCTGACCGTATTGTTCCATGTACACGAATGTTATGATCAGGTAAGAAAAGGGATGAGGCGTACATGAAGACAAGACAAGAGGATTTTGTGAAGTTGACAGACGTGACCAAGGTCTACCAGATGGGAGAGGTGGCGATCCGGGCGGTGGACGGCATCAATATGACGATATCCAAAGGGGAATTTGCCGTGGTAGTGGGCCCCAGCGGAGCGGGAAAAACGACGGTGCTGAATATTCTGGGCGGAATGGATACGGTTTCCAGCGGATCAGTCTGGGTGGATGGGGCGAATATTGCCAAATACAATCAGAAAAAGCTGACCAAGTACCGCAGGGATGATATTGGTTTTGTGTTTCAATTTTATAATCTGATTCCTAATCTGACGGCTTTAGAGAACGTGGAGCTGGCGCTTCAGATCTGTAAAAATCCGCTGGATGCCAGGACTGTGCTGGAGGAGGTAGGATTGGGAGAACGGCTGATGAATTTTCCTGCCCAGCTTTCCGGCGGCGAGCAGCAGCGGGTGTCCATCGCCAGGGCACTGGCCAAGAATCCCAAACTGCTTTTGTGCGATGAGCCTACGGGAGCGTTGGACTATCAGACTGGTAAGGCAATCCTGAAGCTTCTGCAGGATATGTGCCGGGAAAAAGGTATGACGGTGATTGTGATCACCCACAACTCTGCCATTGCGCCTATGGCAGACCGGGTGATTAAGATAAAAAACGGGCAGGTGTCCAAGATGACGGTGAATGAAACCCCCGTTTCTGTGGAGACCATAGAGTGGTGAGTGAATGATGAAGAAGAGAGCGCTGAAAAAAGATTTTCGCATGGAGATCAAAAAGAGCCTGAACCGCTTCCTGTCCATCTTTTTTATAGTTGCCATGGGAGTGGCATTTTTTTCAGGTATTCAGGCATCTGCACCGGATCTTCGGATTACGGGAGATGCCTATTTCGATGAGACGAATTTAATGGATATACGGGTAGTGGGCACCCTTGGGCTGACCGATCAGGATATGGAGGCATTAGGCGCGCTGGAGGGTGTGGAAACTGTGACTCCTGGCTATATGACCGATGCCTTAAGCGGCGAGGGGGAGAATCAGAAGGTACTTCATATAGAGGCCATCCTGGATCAGGTCAACCAGCCTTCGCTGGCAGAGGGAAGCATGCCAAAGCAAAAGGGAGAGTGTTTCCTGGACAAGGATTATGCAGATAAAATGGGATACCAGATCGGAGATCAGGTGGAGGTATCCTTTCCTGAAGATACCGATTCTATGTTAAAGAGCAGTACGTTTACCATTGTCGGGACAGGATACAGTTCTGCTTATCTTTCTTTTGCCAGGGGCAGTTCCACTTTGGGAAACGGAGAAGTAGCAGGGTTTATGTATCTGCTTCCGGAGGATTTTGACAGTGAGGTTTATACAGTGGCCTATCTGACCGTGTCCGGGGCAAAGGAGCTTCAGGCCTACAGTGAGGAATACGAGGCGCTGGTGGATCAGGTGCTGGCTGCTGCAGATGGGATTGAACAGGTGCGCTGTCAGGCCAGGTATGAGGAAGTGATGGATGAGGCCAACCAGGAACTTTCTGACGCTAAGAAAGAGCTGGCGGACGGGGAACAAAAACTGGCAGATGCCAAAGAGGAATTGGAGGACGGAAAGGCAGAAGCAGAGTCAGAACTGACAAAGGCCAGGGAAGATCTGGAGACAGGAGAATCTGAACTGGAATCCGGAAAAGAAGAGTTGACAGATTCGAAGGAAGAATTAGAGGATGCCAGGAGTCAGATCGCAGATGGGGAAGCGGAACTGGCGGCCAATGAAACAAAGCTAAATGACGGGTGGAGCCAGTTAAAAGACGGAGAGAGCCAGCTATCAGAGGCAGAGAGGCAGCTTGCCAGTCAGCAGGCGCAGTTTGACGAACAGGCTTCGGACAGCCAGAGCCGATTGGAAGAAGGGCAGAAGAAGCTGGAGGAGGCGATTCAGCAGTCCAGTGAAGCAGCCAGGACCCTGGAGGAGAAGAAAAAGCTGTATGAGGAAGGCGCGGCCGCTCTGGCAGAGGGAAAAACGAAGTATCAGCAGGGTGAGGCAGCCTACGCAGCAGGATATGAACAGTACCAGCAGGGTGAGACAGCCTATGCAGCAGGATATGAACAGTACCAGCAGCAGGAGTCCGTCTATGAGGCAGGAAAGGCGGAACTGGATGCGGGGTACGCTGCATATGGGGAGCAGGAGTCTCTTTATCAGCAGGGAAAGCAGGCTTACGAGGAAGGAGCTGCCGCGCTGACCCAGATGGAGACAGAAAAAGTTCAGGCGCAGGATACGGCAAAGGAAATGCGCAGTGAAGCAGAGCGGCTTACAAAGGAAAATCAGGAGCTTCAGAAAGCTGTGGATGAGGCCAATGCTGCGCTGCCGGGCTTGGAACAGCAGCTGGGAGAGATTGACGGGATCCTTGCGGATTTAAACAGCAAAAAAGCGGAGCAGGTCAGCGCCAGGGAGCCAGTGCAGAAAAATCTGGACGATGTCAACAAAGCGCTGGGTGAGACTCAGCAAAAGCTGGACAGCGCCAATCAGGGGCTTTCGGATGCACAGATGGGATTAAACAGCGCAGGGGAAAATCTGGCTTCTGCCGAGACGGGATTAGCGGATGCCAAGGCAGGGCTTTCCACTGCTCAGTCAGATCTGAGCGCAGTTGAAGCAGAGCTTTCCACTGCCCAGTCAGAGCTGGAGAAGGCGAAGGCGGAAGGCAATGAAGAGCTGGTAAAGCAGCTGGAAGCCAAAATAAAGATGTATCAGGAACAGATTGCCGGGTATCAGGCCCAGATTGCAAATTACAATGCCCAGATCGCGGATTACACGCAGCAGATCGAAGTCTATAAGGGGCAGATCGCGGATTACACCAGCCGGATCCAGGATTACAAAAGTCAAATCGACGGCTATAACAGTGAAATTGGCGGTTATCGTACCCAGATCGCCCAGTATATGGATCAGATCGCAGTGTATGACAGTAAGATTGCGGAGTACGATATCCAGATTTCCTCAAAGCAGCAAGAGCGGGATCGCGTCCAGAGCCAGTATGATGACTTTCTGATTGCAGTGAAGCAGAATACGGAAACGATCCAGGAAAATCAGGCGGCTATTGAGACAGCCAATCAGGCTGCAGCAGCGGCAGAAAAAAAGGCGGCAGAGCTGGAGATTGCTATTTCTCAGCTCTTGGCGCAGCTGGAGACCAAAAAGCCGGAGCTTGAGAAGGCGGAGGCTGCTCTGGCACAGGCAAAGGCGGTTTTGGATTCTAAGAGTCAGGAATTGGCAGAAGGCAGAGAGAAGCTGGACGCAGCTAAGGCAGAGCTGGAGGCGAACCGGGAGCTTCTGGATGATTCGAAGGAGAAGCTGGAGGGAAGCCGTACCAGCCTGGATCAGGCCAGAGACGAGATTGAAAAAAGAACAGAGATGCTGAATGCAGCCAAGTCTCAGCTGGAGCAGGGGGCCCAGATGCTGGCGGATGGTCAGGCTCAGATCGAGGAGAACCGCAGAGAGCTGGAAGCGGGAAAACAGCAGCTGGAAGATGCCAAGTCTCAGCTGGCCGCAGGCTGGCAGCAGATTAACAGTAATAAGGCAAAGCTTGCTTCCTCCCGGGAGGAGCTTTTGCGGGGGCAGGCACAGCTGGATGAAGGACGCCAGACTCTGGCGGATTCCAGACAGAAGCTTGCAGACGGAGAACAGAAGATTGCGGAGGCGGAAGCCACAATCGCAGAAAATGAGCAGAAGATCAAAGACGGCTGGGAGGACTACCGGGAAGGCAAGAAAGAGGCAGCGGATCAGATCAAGGAAGGCGAGGCGGAGATCGCAGATGCGGAGGAGACTTTGACAGAAGCGAAGCAGGATCTGGCGGATGCAGAGGAGGAGATCCGTAAGATCGAAGTACCTTCCTGGTATGTGGATGATCGAAACGTGCTGACCGAATACAGCGGTTTTGGGGAGAACGCAGACCGGATGACCAATATTGGCCGGGTATTCCCGGTGCTGTTTTTCCTGGTAGCGGCTCTGATCAGCCTGACCACTATGACCAGAATGGTGGAGGAGGAGCGAACCCAGATCGGCACCATGAAGGCTCTTGGCTACAGCAAAAAGGATATTATGTCCAAATATATCAAGTATGCGCTGTATGCTACCCTGGGAGGCAGCGTGTTCGGTTTCCTGGTGGGGGAAAAGATTCTCCCGTATATTATTATTGTAGCCTACGGCATGATGTATCAGCATCTGCCACAGATCATCATTCCCTACCACTGGCAGTATGGAGCAATGGCGATGGGGGCATCGCTGGTATGTACGCTGGGAGCCACCCTGTCAGCCTGCTCTAAAGAGCTGGCCGCAACTCCGGCGGTGTTGATGAGGCCTCCTTCTCCCAAGGAGGGAAAGCGGGTGCTTTTGGAGCGGCTTCCCTTCCTGTGGAAACGGCTGAGTTTTACCTGGAAGTCTACTGTGCGGAATCTGTTCCGGTATAAGAAGCGGTTTTTTATGACTGTCATCGGTATCGGAGGCTGTATGGCGCTTCTGCTGGTGGGCTTTGGCCTTAACGATTCCATTATGGGGATTGATGATCTCCAGTACGGACAGCTGCAGTTTTATGACACCATGGTGATCTTGAATGAAGATGCGGACAGTCAGGAGGAGAAGGAGCTGGAGGACTATCTGGCAGGAGAAGGACAGATCACCGGAACAAAAAAGATCTACGCAAAGAAGATCAACACAGATCATGGAAAGAAGGAGTATTCACCCTATCTGTATGTGCCGGAAAATACGGAAGATCTGGAACAGTTCATGATCTTCCGGGACCGGGAGACCCATGAGACGTATGAGCTTACAGACGAAGGCGCCATTGTTACAGAAAAACTGGCAAAGATGCTGGAAGTCCAGGTGGGGGATACGATCACTGTGACAGACAGCAGCAGGGGGGAGCTTCAGATCCCGGTGGCAGCGATCTGTGAAAATTATCTGATGCATTACATATACCTAACCCCTGGTTTGTATGAAGAAGTGTACGGGGAGACTCCAAAGTACAATACGATTTTGGTCAATATGGAGGCAGAGGAAGCGCAGATTCAGGAGCTTGGCAAAGCCATTTTAAACCAGGAGGCTGCTTTGAGCGTTACCTATACCAACTCTGTGGCAGAGCAGATGGATCATATGCTGGGCGCTTTGAATATCGTGATCGCAGTGCTGATCATCTCCGCAGGAATGCTGGCTTTTGTGGTGCTTTACAACCTGAACAATATCAATATCAATGAACGGAAGCGGGAGCTGGCTACCATCAAGGTGCTGGGCTTCTACGATCCTGAAGTGGCAGCTTATGTGTACCGGGAAAATATTCTGCTGACTCTTATTGGAACCGGAGTGGGGATCTTTCTTGGAAGTCTGCTTCACCGGTACACCATCACTACCGTAGAGGTAGATGCCTGTATGTTCGGCAGAAATATTGATCTTTTAAGCTTTGTGTACGGCAGTCTGTTTACCTTCGGTTTCTCTGCCTTTGTAAACTTTGTCATGTACTTTAAACTGAAGAAAATCGATATGGTAGAGTCTTTAAAGAGTGTGGAATAAAGTAACGGAAGCGTAGAATAAAGGTGTGGCAGAAGGAAAAAAAACGTGATATGATAGAGAGCGAAAAAGGCCGCACAGTCAAAGCTGTGTAATTTAAGAAAAAGGAAAGGATAGAAGTATGAATACACTGGAATTGCAAAAGATGGCGAACGAAGTTCGCAAGGGCATTATTACTGCGGTACATAGTGCAAAGGCCGGTCATCCGGGCGGCTCCCTTTCAGCAGCCGATCTGTTTACGTATCTGTATTTTGAAGAGATGAATATTGATCCTGAGAAACCGGATGATCCGGACAGAGACCGTTTTGTGCTGTCGAAGGGACATACGGCTCCCGGGTATTATTCCGCTCTGGCTCACAGAGGATATTTTCCGGTGGAGGATCTTCCCACACTGCGTCACATCGGCTCTCATCTGCAGGGACATCCCTGTATGCAGCACACCCCGGGAGTGGATATGTCTTCCGGTTCTCTGGGACAGGGGATTTCTGCTGCGGCAGGTATGGCGCTCTCAGCCAAGATGAGCGGCAAAGATTATCGTGTCTATACGCTGTTAGGCGACGGAGAGATTCAGGAAGGTCAGGTCTGGGAGGCTGCCATGTTCGCAGGCCACAGAAAACTGGACAACCTGGTTGTGATTGTGGATAACAACGGACTTCAGATTGACGGAAATATCGCAGACGTGTGTTCCCCCTATCCCATTGACAAGAAGTTTGAGGCCTTTCAGTTCCATGTGATCAATGTGGCAGATGGAAATGATATGGATCAGCTTCGGGCTGCGTTCAAAGAGGCAAGAGAGGTAAAGGGAATGCCGGTTGCCATTATTATGAAGACTGTGAAAGGCAAAGGAGTTTCCTTCATGGAGGATAAGGCAGAGTGGCACGGCGCTGCACCCAATGATGAGCAGTTTGCTGTGGCTATGGCAGATTTAGAGAAAGTGGGGGAAGCATTATGTCAGAAATAAAGAAGATCGCGACAAGAGAAAGCTACGGAAAAGCCCTGGCAGAGCTGGGACATGAACATGAAAATCTGGTGGTGCTGGATGCGGATCTGGCAGGAGCCACCAAGACAGGCATTTTTAAGAAAGAATTCCCGGAGCGTCATATTGACTGCGGTATCGCAGAGTGCGATATGATGGGCATTGCCGCAGGACTGGCTACCACAGGCAAGGTTCCTTTTGCCAGCAGCTTCGCCATGTTTGCAGCAGGGAGAGCCTTTGAACAGGTGCGCAATTCCATCGGTTATCCCCACCTGAATGTAAAGATCGGCGCTACTCATGCAGGTATTTCTGTGGGAGAGGATGGAGCAACCCATCAGTGCAACGAGGATCTGGCCCTTATGAGAACCATCCCAGGCATGGTAGTGATCAACCCCTCCGATGATGTGGAAGCAAGAGCAGCCGTAAGGGCAGCTTATGAGCATGAAGGGCCGGTTTACCTGCGCTTCGGCCGCCTGGCAGTTCCGGTGATCAATGACCGTCCGGATTATCAGTTTGAGATCGGAAAGGGAATTACCTTAAGAGAAGGTACGGATCTGACCATTGTAGCTACCGGACTTTGCGTATCCGGGGCCCTGGAAGCGGCAGAGAAGCTGGCAGCAGAGGGCGTGTCCGCTGAAGTGATCAACATTCATACCATCAAGCCTCTGGACAAAGAGCTGATCGCTGCTTCTGCTAAGAAGACCGGCAAGGTAGTGACTGCGGAGGAGCACTCTGTGATCGGCGGTTTGGGAAGCGCAGTCTGCGAGGCGCTGTGTGAGTCCGCACCGGTTCCTGTTCTGAGAATTGGTGTGAAGGACACCTTCGGAGAGTCCGGTCCTGCTGCCGCTCTGCTGACCAAGTATCAGCTGGATGGCCAGGGAATCTACGATCAGATCAAAGAGTGGCTGTAAAAGGACAGAGCGACTGCTTTGCAGACTGCTTCCAGACCGGGGAGAAGGTCAGATAGCAGGCAGCCAAAATCAAGCTGGTTGCAAAGCGGGGCAGTTGTGGAGAAAGAGGCTTGTGACTGTTCCCGGTCAGAACGCCAAAATCCGTGGATCATAGAATAAGACGGTTACAATAAAAAGAGGACGCTGCAGAATACAGACAGCTTACAGTTACGGTGTTTGAAAATCATTTCCACACCAGTGACTGCGGCCGAAGTATTTTGCAGCGTCCTCTTTTACGCTTCTTTCTTCAGTCTTTCCATCAGCCAGGGAAGGGTAGTTTCAAAATTTACCCCGTAATCATGGGAAGTGGGATCTGCGATGGTGACACCGATGGTTCTGGCGGTGTATTCGCAGGCAATCTGAGTGGCATCCGGAAGGCTGCCGCCGTTCATCAGCCCTCCCAGGAGAGTACTGGCGAAGAGATCCCCGGTTCCGTGGTAATTGCGGGGCATTTGTTCGGTCTCACAGAGGAAGGTCTCTTTGGTGGCTGTCTCCATTCCCATGGCACCGATGCGCCCGGGGGCGGAAGAAACGCCGGTAAGGATCACATGTCTTGGGCCCAGTTCTCCAAGAGCCAGCAGCAGTTCTGAGAGATATCCTTCATCCTGAGTCTCACGGTAAGGGATACCGGTGAGGAAAGAGGCCTCTGTGATATTGGGGACGATCACATCCGCCTTTCCGCACAGCTTTGCCATCTCCTTTGCAAAATCAAGATCAAATCCCGCATAGAGTTTTCCGTTATCTGCCATAACCGGATCAATGAATACCATGGTATCTTCTCCACGTTTAAATTCATCCATCAGTTGTCCGGAGAGGCTGATCTGTTCGAAGGAGCCCAGGTAGCCGGTGTAAATAGCGTCAAAGGTAAAGCCTTCTTTTTTCCAGTGATCCGCAATCGGACGAATCTGATCTGTCAGATCAGCAAAGGTGAAGCCGCTGAACATGGTGTGAGTGGATAGGACGGCAGTGGGAAGTACGGCTGTCTCAATGCCCATGGCGGAGAGTACCGGAAGGGCTACGGTAAGGGAACATTTTCCTACACAGGAAATATCCTGGATGGTTACAATGCGTTTCATAAATTACCTCCTCATAGAAGAATGGTCATGCTTCCAAAGCAGATAGGAGAGGATGTTGCAAAATAATGGCTCCAGCGGAGAAGCAGACTCTGTTTTGACATTCCTTGATAAGACTATTATAATAAAAAGTGAATATATAAAAATAACCAAAAAGAGAAAAAATAATAAGGTCAGATGGAGGGGATATGCTTACATATTCATTTGAGAAGATAGGAAAAGAGAGTCTCTACGAATATTTGTATAAATGCATTCGCCGGGATATTTTAACCGGAAAGATTCAGGCAGGAGAGAAGCTGCCTTCCAAGCGCAGTTTTGCCAGAAATTTGGGGATCAGCGTGATCACAGTAGAGAACGCTTATGCTCAGTTGGTGGCAGAAGGGTATATCAGTTCTGTGCCAAAGTCGGGCTATTATGCGGCAAACCTTCCCTGGATTTTAGAGAGAAAAGAGGAAGCACAGCGCTTCCCAGAGCCAGGAAAGAGGGAAGCGGAGGAAGCACAGCGTTTTCCAGAGCCGGGGAAGAGGGAAGCGGAGAAAGCACGGCGTTTTCCAGAGCCGGGGAAGAGGGAAGCGGAGAAAGCACAGCGTTTTCCAGAGCCAGGGAAGAGGGCGCTGGAGGAAAAAGAGTTTCCGGGGGCGGCATGGAGGAAAGACGCAGAGGAAACATCATTTTCTGCAGAAACGAAAAAAGCCGTCTGCACAGCCGGCCAGATCCGGGAGAAGGGAGAAGCTTCCATTTTGGCAGATCTGGTGAGCAGCCGGACCGATCCGGCTCAGTTTCCTTTTGCCGTGTGGGCAAAGCTGCTGCGCAGAGTCCTCTCGGAACAGCAGGAAGAACTGATGGAGAATGCTCCCGGAGCAGGCGTGAGAAAGCTGCGGCAGGCTATCGCAGAATATCTGGGGCAGTACCAGGGGATGCAGGTGAGTGAGGAGCAGCTTTTTATTGGCGCAGGAACCGAGTATCTTTACGGTCTGCTGATTCAGCTTCTGGGGCAGGAGAAAATCTATGGGCTGGAGGATCCCGGATATTTAAAGACAGGAAGAATTTATGAGAGCCATCAGGTAAAGACGGTGTATATTCCCATGGATGAGCGGGGAATGCAGCCAAAGGAGCTGGAAAAGAGCGGCGCAGATGTGATCCACCTTTCGCCTTCCCATCATTATCCTACCGGTATTACCATGCCCATTGGCCGCCGCTATGAGCTGCTTTCGTGGGCGGAGGAGAAAGAAGGCCGTTACATTATAGAGGATGACTATGACTGTGAGTTCCGGCTGGCAGGGCGTCCCATTCCTCCTTTGCAGAGTATTGACCAAAAGGGGAAAGTGATTTATATGAACACCTTTACCAAAAGCCTGGCTTCCACTATCCGCATCAGCTACATGGTGCTGCCCTGGGAGCTTTTGCAGCGTTTCCGGGAGAAGCTGGGATTTTATGCCTGCACAGTGTCCAATTTTGAGCAGTACACCCTGGCGGAATTTATCGGAGGCGGATATTTTGACAAGCATATTAACCGGAAACGCAATTATTACAGAAGCAAAAGGGATCGGCTTCTGGCAGCGGTGGGCGGGAGCGGCCTGGGAGATCGGGTGAGAATTCATGGGGCGGATGCAGGGCTGCATTTTCTTATGGAAGTGGATACGGAACTTACAGACCGGGAACTGGTGAGCCGGGCGGAACGGGAGGGCATCCGTATTGCCTGCCTGTCCCAGTATTTTTATCAGGGTGAGAAGGATCTGGCAGCCGGATATCATCATCAGGTATTGATCAACTACGGAGCCCTGGAGGAGGATAAGATCCCTTTGGTAGTCCGGGGATTGAGCAGAGCCTGGTTTGGGGAACAGGATCCATGAGAAGCCCATTGGCTGCTTCGACGGTATCATTTTGCGTGCAGAAATCTGTCGTTTCTACTGGAAATATGGCAGTAAAGATGGTATAGTAGCAATGAATTGTTTTCTTTTGGAGGAAAGTAGAAAAGTGAAGATCATAATCGTAGGTTGTGGAAAAGTGGGAGAGACCCTTGCGGCTGTTTTAAGCCAGGAGGGCTATGACATAACTATTATTGATAAGCGGGAAGATGTGGTAGAAAATCTTTGCAATCAGTATGATATTATGGGGTATGTGGGAAATGGTGCCAGCCATTCTGTTCAGATGGAAGCAGGGATTGAGCAGGCAGATCTGATGATCGCAGTGACAGGCTCGGATGAGCTGAATCTGCTTTGCTGTCTCATTGCCAAAAAAGCAGGTGACTGTCAGACCATTGCCCGGGTAAGAAAACCGGAGTACAACAGTGAATTGGGATTTTTGAAGGAAGAACTGGGTTTGGCTATGGTGATCAATCAGGAGCTGGCGGCAGCCATGGAGATTGCCAGAGTGCTGAAGTTTCCGTCTGCGATTGAGATCGATACCTTCTCAAAGGGACGGGTAGAGTTGCTGCGGTTCAAGATCCCGGGGGATTCTATTCTGGATCAGATGAATCTGGTGGATATGCACAGCAGGCTAAGATGCAATGTTCTGGTGTGTACCGTGGAGCGGGAAGGGCAGGTTGTGATTCCCAGAGGCGATTATATGCTGCGGGCCGGAGATGTGATTTCTATTGTGGCCTCGCCCAAGGACGAAGCTATCTTTTTTAAGAAAATCGGGTTTCATACCAATCAGGTTAAAAATGTGCTTATCGCAGGAGGAGGAGAGATTTCCTACTATCTCAGCAAGATTCTTACTGCTTCGGGAATTCAGGTGAAGCTGGTGGAGAAAAAGCTGGAGAGGTGTGAAGAGCTGTGCGAGCTTTTGCCAAAAGTTGCCGTTATTCATGGGGACGCCACCAATAAGCAGCAGTTAGAGGCAGAGGGCATCCTCCAGGCGGAAGGATTTGTGGCGCTGACTAATTTTGAGGAGGAAAATGTGATTCTCTCTCTTTATGCCCGGAAACGGGGAGTCCGCAAAATCGTCACCAAGATCAACCGGTTTGTGTTTGATGAGGTGATCGAGAGCCTGGATCTGGACACCACAGTCTGTCCCAGAGATATTACGGCGGAGTATATTCTTCAGCATGTACGGGCAATGAAAAATTCTATTGGAAGCAATGTGGAGACCCTTCACAGGATCATTGACAATAAGGCGGAGGCTTTGGAATTTGTGGTTCGGAGCAACTTCCGCCGTATGAATATGCCTTTGCAGGAGCTTCCCATCAAACCGGAGATCCTGGTGGCCTGCATTAACCGGAACGGACAGGTGATTCTGCCAAGAGGTAAGGATGTGATGCAGGAGGGAGACACTGTGATCGTGATTACTGCAAAAAAGGGATTGAATGACATTAATGATATTTTTGAGTAGGATGCGGAAATGAATTATAGAATGATCTTGTATGTTTTGGGCTGGATTTTAAATTTTGAGGCGTTTTTTCTTCTGCCTGCCTGGGTTACCGGACTGCTCTATCAGGAGGAGGCTGCGTCCAGCCTGTTGGCGGCAGCCGGTTTGTGCCTGGCACTGGGGCTTTTGATTACGCACAGGAAACCGAAGCGGATGCAGATTTATGCCAGGGAGGGTTTTGTAATCGTAGCATTGTCCTGGCTGGTGCTGAGCTTTTTTGGGGCGCTGCCCTTTGTATTTTCCGGTTACATTCCTTCCATGGTGGACGCCATGTTTGAGACAGTATCCGGTTTTACCACCACAGGAGCCAGCATCCTTTCCGATGTGGAGGCTTTGCCCAAGTGCCTGCTGTTCTGGAGAAGCTTTACCCACTGGATCGGCGGCATGGGGGTGCTGGTGTTTGTGATTGCGATTCTGCCTTTGGCGGGAGGCAGCAATATGTACCTGATGAAGGCAGAAAGTCCGGGCCCCTCTGTGAAGAAGCTGGTTCCCAGAGTGAGGAGCACGGCCATGACCCTGTATGTGATGTACCTGGTGATTACGGTGGCGGAGATTATATTATTGCTGGCAGGAGGAATGCCTGTATTTGATTCTCTTACCATTGCCTTCGGCACCGCCGGAACGGGAGGATTCGGTATTAAAAATGACAGTATGGCAGGATATTCCACCTATCTGCAGGTGGTTGTTACGGTATTTATGATCCTGTTCGGCGTGAATTTTAATCTGTATTATCTGATCTATAAAAAGAAATGGAAAGAGATCCGAAACTGCAGCGAAGTGTTTGCCTATTTGGGCATCATCGGAGCGTCCATTTTACTGATTACCTGGAATATCCGGGGGATGTATCAGGGGACGGGAACCGCTCTGAAGGATGCGGCGTTTCAGGTGGGTTCTATTATTACTACCACTGGTTACTCCACTGCGGACTTTGATCTGTGGCCGTCTTTCTCCAAATCCATTTTGGTGCTGCTGATGTTTATCGGCGCCTGCGCAGGCAGTACGGGAGGCGGCATTAAGGTTTCCAGAGTGGTGATTATGCTGAAGACCGTTACGAAAGAACTTTATACGTTTGTCCATCCCAACACGGTTCGGAAGATTAAGGTGGAGGGAAAACAGCTGGAGCACGCGGTGCTTCGGGCTACCAATGTGTTTATTATGGCCTATTTGGCGGTATTTGTGATTTCTGTTCTGCTGGTGTCTCTGGATAATTTTGACATGACCACCAATTTTACCGCAGTGGCGGCTACGCTGAATAATATTGGACCAGGTCTCTCGGCAGTAGGGCCTGCGGCCAACTTCGGGGTGCTGTCAGATTTTTCCAAGATTGTTCTCACTTTTGATATGCTGGCCGGCAGGCTGGAGCTGTTTCCGGTGCTGATTCTGTTCTCCTGGAGAACATATAAGAAATAAGCAGGAAAACCGGAAGTTTGAATGACAGCCAATTTTGGTTGCTGTGGATGAACTGCTGCATTTTTTACAGCAAAGCAGGAAACAGAGGCGGACTCTGGGGAAAAAATCCAGGATTTCCAGGGCTTTTAGGGTTTTACGGACAGGAAATAAGAAGAAATTCATAGACATGATGATTGAGGTATGGTAGACTAAAATAAGGTTTATACGTAACCGTTCAGCCATAACAGCTCGAATGGACTGTTATGGCTGAACATCATATACAAGGTGCGCAAAAGTTTTGTTTTCAAACCAGTTTGAGCTCAGATTTTTATGGCTTTGTATATGGCCGAACGGTTACGTTTACACTTTGCAAATTGCAGATATGAGGTGACAAAAGTGGATAAGAATGAATACAACCTGAGATTAGAGGAAATTGACGCATACGTCAGTCAGGGAAATTACAGTGAGGCTGCCAAGGCTGCGGATACCATTGACTGGAGAAGAGTGAGAAACGTCCGCACACTCTGTATGATCAGCGAAATATATGAGGCAGATCATCGGTATGAGGACAGTAAGGCGCTGCTTTTGCGGGCATACCGCCGCTCGCCGGTGGGACGGGCGATCCTTTACCGGCTGGTGGAAGTGACCATTCAATTAAAGCAGTTTGATGAAGCCATTGAATACTATTCGGAGTATGTCCAGGCAGCACCTCATGATAATAATAAATACATTTTGAAATATAAGATTTATAAGGGAAGAGGTTCTTCCCTGGATGAGCAGATTGATATTCTGAAGGAATATTTAAGTCAGGAATATACAGAAAAATGGGCCTATGAGCTGGCAAAGCTGTATCAGCAGGCAGACCGGATCCCGGAATGTCTGGCGGCCTGCGATGATCTGGTGCTGTGGTTCCACAGCGGGAAATATGTGATTAAGGCGCTGGAGCTGAAACGCCGCTATACGGCTCTTACTCCCAAGCAGCAGGAGATTTATGATCATCGGTTTGATGAGGCAGCTCCGGAAGGGTACGAGGACGAGACCAGACTTGGCCAGGAAAAACAGATTGTGGAGACCACAGAGGATAAGCTGGCGGAGACGATTCTGGAGGATGCCCAGAAAGAGATCGCTCAGTCTGTGGCTCAGACCAGGCAGGAGGAGTCGTCTCCCTCTGAAGGAAAGAAAGAAGACAGAGCAGAAACGGCTGACCAGGATACAGATGAAGCGGAAGTATCCAGACAGGGCGCTGATAAGGCAGAGGCAGACGGTCAGGAAGCCGACGAGGCGGCAGGAAGTCCCTTTGATGAGCCGGTGAAGGATGCGAAAGAATTTGACGAGGAATTGAATAAATATAATACCCAGGATCTTCAGACTGAGCTGGTAAAGAGCATGCGGGAGATCATCTACGGCGTAGGCGGACGCAGGGAAGAATCCGACATGCCGGATCCGGAGGATTCGGTGATTCAGCAGTCCAAGCAGGAGCAGGAAGCCGGGATGGACTCAAAAGAGGATGAGCCGTCGCTTAAGATGCCTTCCAGAATGCAGTTCCAGGCTAAGACCGGGAAACCGTCAGCAGGGAAGCTTTCCATTGATGATATTCTTCTTTCCATGGGAGAGCGGGGAGATGCGGTGCGTGAGGCAGCTGCCAAAGCTGCGGCAGGTATCAAGGCGCCTGCCAATGGTGTGGTTTCCGCTATGGATGAAGCCCTGATAGGAATGGGTGTGGAAGTGAAAAAGGAACCGGAGGCTCCTGAAAAAGAGAGTATAGCGGAGGCCGTGGCCAAAGGCGTGGGCAGCGCAGTAGAGAGACTTGGACAGATGGCTGAGATGGAGGAACTTCCAGGAATGGAGGAGACACTAGAGACCGGGAATGCAAAGGAGAGTAAAGAGACTTTTGAGGATCTGGCCACAGCCAAGACCAGAAGAATTCCCACAGATGAGATTGCAGAGATCCATGCTTCTTTTGGCTTGGACGAGGACGGTAGAAGGGTGAATTTCCAGACGGAGGAGCAGGAGCCGGAAAAAGGCCAGGCAGAAGTAGAGCGCTTTCCAAAACAGGGCCGGCCAGGAACGTGCCAAAGGACGGAAACGGCAGGGACGGTACCGCCAGAAATGGCTCCCATGCCGGGAGAGGAAAATCCAAGGACTCAGAGTTTCACAGAAGAGTCCGGGGCGGAGCGGCCTTTGGAAGGACAGCCTCAGAAAACTCAGGATTCCAGTAAGGTAAGCCGGATGGAGAGACCGGCAGGAAAGCGTCAGCGGAAGGGGCAGCCCTCTTATGGGAACGGCCCAAGACTGAAAGATTATCAGCGGGATTTGTTTGCGGGCTTCCTTGAGATCCAGAATATGGAGTCCCAGATCGCTTCTGCCATTCTTCAGGCAGGGCAGAAGGGAGAGGATCGGACCTCAAGAACCGGGAACGTGCTGATTTTCGGAGGCCATGGATGCGGAAAGACCACCATTGCCACCGGGCTTGCAAAAGCCATTGCCCAGGAAAAGGGTAATCAGTTTGTGAAGATGGCTAAGATTTATGCTTCTGACTTTAACCGGAAGGATATTGCCTCCACCATAGCGAAGATCGCAGGAGGCACTTTGATTATTGAGGAGGCGGGAGATCTGGAGGACGGCGTGGTGGATCAGCTTACCACAGCGATGGAATTCCGCACAGACGGACTGATCATTATTCTGGAGGATGAGCAGAAATACCTTCATGATCTTCTGATGCGTCATCCCAGATTTACCATGAAGTTTACGGCGCAGATCTTTATCCCTGTATTCACCATCGATGAGCTGGTGAATTTTGGCGAGATCTATGCAGGGGATCAGGATTACGTATTCAGCGATGCTGCGGCAGAATCTCTGTATGAGCGCATCGGTGCAGTGGCTGCCCAGGGAGAAGCCATCTCCATCACCAATGTGATTGAGCTGGTGGATCGGGCAATACATAAATCCAACAAGTTCTTCCGGAAGCTCACAGCCGGAAGAAGCCGTTATGATGAGAACAACTGCATTGTTCTTCAGGAAAAAGATTTTAGATAAAAATAACTCCGGCGGTATCTTTTCGGGTGATGTTTCTCCGAAAATCCGCCGGAGTTATTATTTTGCAGCATCCCCTTTAATTTCAAAGTAAAAATCTCTCACAGGCTTCTGAGCAAAACAGAAAAAGAGCCTGTGAGAGATTTTTCTATTGATTTTCTTATAAAAATATGTATAATTATATCTGTTTGTTTCTTTTTAACTTTAAGTTTAATAATATTAAACAAAATAAAGGGAAAAGAAGAACTATACAACAAAAAGTTTAATGAAGTTAAACAGGGAGGTGTGATGGTGGATATCGGCAAGAAGCTCAAGGAGCTTCGCCTGCAGAATGATCTGACGCTGGGAGATCTGGCGTCTCGAAGTGAGCTGACCAAGGGATTCTTATCTCAGGTGGAGCGGAATCTTACGACCCCCAGTATCGCCACTCTGGAGGATATTCTGGAAGCCCTTGGCAGTAATCTGTCGGACTTTTTCCATGAGGAGGAAGAAAAACAGATTGTATTTCCCACAGAGGATTTCTTTGTAGACGAGAAGGAAGATTACAGGATACAGTGGGTGATCCCTAATGCACAGAAAAATCAGATGGAGCCCATCTTACTGACGCTGTACCCTCATAAGAGAAGTCAGGAGATGGTGGCCTTCCAGGGAGAAGAGTTCGGATATGTGCTGAAAGGCGCGGTCACTATTGTGCGGGGAAATAAAAAGTATAAGGCAAAGACAGGGGAGACCTTCTACATGGATGGAAGGGCCAGCCATTACCTGTATAATCACGGGAACAGTGAGGCAAGAGTGCTGTGGATCACTACGCCCCCCATGTTCTGAGAAAGGGATATGAGATGGAAGAGAAAAAAATCATAGAGTTTCGCAATATTGTGAAAAACTTTGACGGCCAGATTATTCTGAAGGGAATCAATCTGGACATTTATGAAAAGGAATTTGTAACGCTGCTTGGGCCCAGTGGCTGTGGAAAAACCACTCTGCTGCGGATCCTGGGAGGTTTTCTGGACGCAGACGAGGGCCAGGTGATCTTCGATGGGGAGGAGATCAGTAAAAAACCTCCCTATGAGCGGGAACTGAATACGGTATTTCAGAAGTATGCCCTGTTTCCCCATCTGAATGTGTATGAGAATATCGCTTTTGGCCTGAAGTTAAAAAAGGTGAGCAAGGACATCATTGATCAGAAAGTGATGAAGATGCTGAAGCTGATCGGTCTGGAGGGGTATGAGAAGAAAAATACCACCCTGCTTTCCGGCGGCCAGCAGCAGAGAGTGGCGATTGCAAGAGCCCTGGTGAATGAGCCGAAGGTGCTGCTTTTGGATGAGCCTCTGGCAGCTCTGGATTTGAAATTGAGGAAGGAGATGCAGTATGAGCTGAAGCGGATTCAGCAGGAGGTGGGGATTACCTTCATTTTTGTGACCCATGATCAGGAGGAGGCTTTGACCATGTCCGATAAGATCGTGGTGATGAACAATGGAGAGATCCAGCAGGTAGGCTCTCCGGAGGATATTTACAATGAGCCTGCCAACCGGTTTGTGGCTAATTTCATTGGGGAGAGCAACATTATCCCGGGAGTTATGCTGGAGGACTATCAGGTTCAGTTTGATGATAAAGTGTTTGAGTGCGTTGACTTTGGATTTAAAGAGCGGGAGGCAGTGGATGTGGTGATCCGTCCCGAGGATATCGACATTGTGGATGTGAAAGAGGGGAAACTGACTGGAGAGGTACTGAGTGTACTCTTTAAGGGCGTCCACTATGAGATCATTGTGGAGACAGTGCCTGGTACCAGCGTTTCCGTATACATGCGGGTCATCCGGAATCAGGATGTGACCAGCGCAGACGGGAAGGAAAAGATCAGCGCCAACAATTTCTATGTGGATGTGGACGATGTAGAGAATCTGGACGACAAAGAGGTGATTGCCCTGTCCAACGCTCAGGCCTGGAGGGTGGAAGATGAAGAGTACGTCTCCATTGCCAAGGTGGAATATCAGGTGTCCAGAGAGGAGGGACAGTATCCCGTTACCTTCACTACAGCCAACGGAACCAGCATTGAGCGCACCATTTTTGTGGTAGATCAGCCCTTTGTGAAAAATGAGAAGGCCAATGAGGCAGTGATGGCCTTTAATTTCCAGAAAACAGTGGACGAGATTTTAGAGTCCCAAGCTCTGGATACGGATCTGAAAACCTGGGCCAATGCTCAGGCCTGGAAGTTAAGCGACGAGAATCAGAGCGTAGATCTCAGCGTGGACTATGACTTTGAACCGGAGACGGTAAAGGAGGGAATTTATAAAATTACCTTCTGGACTACCGGGCGGGAGCTGAAAATCCATACAACGGATTATTCCAAGGAAGGTCAGGAGGTCGGCCTGACATTCTTCCCGGAGGATATCCATGTGATGTCAAAGGTGGGATACTGATGAAGAAGTTTTCGCAGCTGGCGCTGCCTTACATTGTCTGGGCGATTTTGATGCTGGTGCTTCCTATGGGACTGATCGCAGTCTACTCCTTTATGGAGCATGGGAACAGCGTCATTCCGTTCTCCTTTACGCTGGAGCACTATGTCACATTTTTTACCGACCCTGATTTTTTGCTGATCCTCTGGCGCTCCATCTGGATTGCAGTAAAAACCACCCTTCTGTGTCTGCTCCTTGGCTATCCCGCTGCCTATTTTATAGCCAGAAGCCGGGAGAAGGTGCAGAATATCCTGATTCTGTGCATCACTATCCCTATGTGGATCAATATGCTGGTGAGAACCTATGCCTGGATTGGCCTGCTCAGCGATGGAGGCCTGATCCAGCGGGTGCTTGGCTTTTTCGGGCTGGGAGACATAGAGCTTCTTTATACCGAAGGGGCGGTCCTTCTTGGAATGGTGTACAACTTTCTGCCCTTTATGATCCTGCAGATCCAGACCTCCCTAAGCAAGATGGACAATTCCTTGCTGGAGGCCAGCGCAGATCTGGGGGCCACGCCTGGAGAGACCTTCCGGCGAGTGACGCTGCCTTTGTCGCTGCCGGGAGTCATCAATGGAATCACCTTAGTATTTCTGCCTGCGGTCAGCTCCTTCTTTATCCCTAAGCTTCTGGGAGGAGGCCAGTATTTCCTGATTGGAAACATGATTGAAAATCAGTTTATCACAGTGGGCGAATGGAACTTTGGAAGCGCTATCTCCATGATCATGGCAGTGATCATGATGCTTTTGATGATGCTGGTGCGCAAGGTAGAAGTGCGCAACCAGGGCGGAAAGGAGGAGTGATCATCATGAAGAAAGGCAACCGTTCTTTTGGGAAAATCCTGATGGCAGTGATGATTCTCTTCTTTTATCTGCCCATTGGCTATATGATCGTCTTTTCCTTTAACGAAGGAAAATCCCTCACCAACTTTACGGGATTTTCTCTTCGCTGGTATCAGCATATGCTGGAATCCGGAGATATGATGGAGGCCCTCTATACCACCTTCAGCGTGGCTTTGATCGCCACCTTTGTCTCCACTGTGGTGGGCACTATCGCAGCCATCGGTCTGAGCAAGTCCAAAAAGATTGTGAGAAACCTGGTGGAGCAGGTGAACAATCTGCCCATGATGAACCCGGAGATCGTGACAGCCATCGGATTTATGCTGCTGTTCATTACTTTCCGAGTGGAAAAAGGCTACATGACCATGCTGCTGGCCCACATTGCCTTCTGCATCCCCTATGTGATGCTGTCGGTGATGCCAAAGATCCGAGCTCTGGATCCGAACCTGGCAGATGCGGCTATGGATCTGGGGGCAACGCCCTGGACTGCTCTGGTGAAGGTGATCGTGCCTCAGATCACACCGGGGATCGTATCCGGCGCCCTCATTGCCTTTACCATGTCCGTGGATGACTTTATCATCTCCTATTTCGTCACTGGGCGGGGAGTGAAAAATCTGAGTATCATGGTGTACACCATGAGCAAGCGGGTAAACCCCAGCATCAATGCGATCTCCACCCTTGTGGTGCTGATTATTACTCTTGCTCTGGTGCTGATCAATGTGGTGCCTCTGGTGGCAGCCAGAAGGGAGAAACAGGAGAACACCGGAAAGCGGCGCGCTCTTCCCTGGGCGGCCGCAGCCGCAGCTGCGGTTGTAGTGATCACAGTTGCTCTGAAATTTGGAGGAGGCAGCCTGGATCGGCCTTTTGAGGGGCAGACGCTGCATCTCTATAACTGGGGAGAGTATACCGGAGAAAATATCCTGAAGGATTTTGAGGAAGCCACAGGTGCCTCTGTGGTAATGGAGAATTTTGATTCCAACGAGCAGATGTATATTAAGGTGGCCAACGGGGAGTCCTACGATGTGCTGGTGCCCAGTGATTATATGATCCAGAGGCTGATCTCTGAAGATCTTTTACAAAAGCTGGATCCGGAACTTATCGACTGCATGGATCTTCTTACTGAGGATGTGAAAAATCTTCCTTATGATCCTGGCAATGAGTATTCCGTTCCTTACTTCTGGGGCACTGTGGGAATTGTGTACGACAAGACCAAGGTGGACGAGAAGGATCTGAAGGAGCAGGGGTATAATATTTTCCTGAATGAGAAATACAAAGGCGATATCTACCTGTACGATTCGGAGCGAGATTCCTTTATGATGGCGCTGAAAGCTCTTGGTTATTCCATGAACACAGAGAATGAGCAGGAGCTTCAGGAAGCCTATGACTGGCTGGTACAGTGCGTACAGACCATGGAGCCGGAGATCGTGACGGATGAAATCATTGACAATATGGCTCAGGGAAGGAAAGCGCTGGGTCTGATCTATTCCGGCGACGCCACCTATGTGATGGCTGAAAATGAGAACATGGGGTATTATATGCCCGAGACGGGAACCAACATCTGGTCCGATGCCATGGTAATCCCAAAGAATGCCAGGAATCCCAAGCTGGCCCACGCCTTTATCAATTTTGCTTCCAGCTATGAAGGCGCTTATGATAACTCCAGCTATGTTGGCTATACTTCAGCCAACCAGGAGGTTATGGATACCCTCTATGGGGAGGGGGGCGATTATGAAGGACTGAATTCCTACCTGCCCCGCTCCGGCAACCCCCTGGATGAGGTGTTTGTATACAATGAAAAAACAAAGCAGATCATCAGCAATCTGTGGAGCCGGGTAAAGATCGCAGCCAGCAACGCATAGTGGACATGATTTATACCAGCCCCTCCGCCATAAGCCACTGAGCTTCATCTCTTAAGGTTTCTGCGTAGGGGCGGGTATGATAGCCCAGCTCCCTCTCCGCTTTCGAGTAATCAAACCGGTTATTGCGATCCAGATTGTAGACCGCGAAGCGGGTCATTAAAGGTTTTTTGCCGGTGCGTTTTGCCTTTTTCTCCATGAAGTCAGCCAGACGGTAAGCCGTTTTGACGGGCACATAAAACAGCGGCCTCCGGCAGCCGCTGGAAGCATGGAGCATCCGGCATACTTCTTTTAAAGTCACTTCTTTATTTCCCAGAATATAACATTCACCGATTTTTCCCTTGTCTGCGGCAGCAATGCAGCCTTTGGCCAGATCCCTCACATCACACAGGTTAAAGGAGCCGCCCATGCCGATGGCCATCTCTCCCTTCATAATCTTGATAATGGTTCCCGTAGTCTCTCCCACTGCATAGTCCTGAGGCCCAAGAATGCCGCTGGGATGAACGATGCAGGCATTCAGCCCTTTGTGTCTGCAGGCATCCAGCACAGCCTGGGTAGCCAGAGCCTTGGACTGGCTGTAGCAGCCCACCTGCCGTGCCTCATCAATGGGAGTGAAACAGGAGACTTCTTTGATGGCAGTGCCTTTTGGCTGTTCCGGGATAGCGCCGGTGGAGCTTACATATACCAGTTTTTTACATTCCGGATGTTCAAGGCAAAGGTCAATGATGTTCCAGGTGCCTCCCACATTCACATCCATCAGTTTTTGGCTGAAATCGGCATTGGTGGTGACCATGCTGGCGCAGTGGATCACAATAGATTCCATCCCCTGGGGGACGGTGAAAAAGGATTCCAGGGAGGATTTATCACATAGATCTCCCTCTGTGATCTCCACCTGGGAGGGAATGTAGGCCGCAGAGGGATCTTTTGGCAGAACCAGAGCCCTCACATCGTCTCCACGCTCCAGCAGTTCATGACATACATGGCTTCCTAAAAATCCGGCAGCGCCGGTTACTAAATAAATTCTTTTTGACATTTGTTCTCCTCTTCCGGATCGTTTCAGGGATCCTTCACATACAAAATAATTGAAAAGCAGCAGTTATCCGGACGGCATTTTGAAGTATGCGGTCCTTCGCAGGCGTTCTTCGCCCACAGTTGCAAGGATATCAGGGAAAGGTTAAACCAAAGTAAAAAAAGAGAAGATCTGAAAAAATATGGATAAAAGATATCTCTTGTTTGATAGGGGAAATCCGGTATAATAAAGACAGGCAAGAAAAGGACGCAGGAGAAAAAAGTATTCCTGAACAGAAAACAGGATACGGATGCTAAGAGAGGTCTGTAAATAGAAAATCAGACGGAGATGAAAGACACCGAGAATAGGGAAAGGGAGAGATCTATATGACCAGCATTTTAATTGTGGAGGATGATGCAGCTATCCGGCTGCTGACCAGAACCCGGCTTTCCGGAACGTATCATATTCTTGAAGCGGAAAACGGAGAACAGGGACTGGAGATTTTTGACCATAACCATGTGGATTTGGTGATCGCAGATATCATGATGCCCAAAATGGATGGCTATGAGTTTGTTGCTGCCCTTCGGGAAAGCGGCAATATGGTTCCTGTGATTTTTCTCACTGCCATGGATTCGTTTGAACATAAAAAAAGAGGTTATCTTACAGGGATTGATGATTATATGACAAAACCCATTCAGTATGAGGAGCTGGACTGGCACATACAGGCACTGCTGCGCCGGGCAAGAATTGCCAATGAGAAGCTGATTCAGATCGGAGGGCTTTCTCTGAACCGGGAGACTATGACCATTTGCTATGAGGGGGAGGAAATTCCGGTGACGGCCAAGGAGTTTGAGCTTCTCTATAAGTTTCTGTCCTATCCGGAGGTAGTGTTTACCAAGCAGCAGCTGATGGATGAGATTTGGGGATATGATACAGAGACCGATTACAATACCATCAAGACCTATGTCAGCCGGCTGCGGAGCAAATTTGGCCGGTGCAGGGAGTTTGAGCTGGTTTCCCTGCGGGGATTGGGCTATAAAGCAGTGATCCATCAGGAGGTGTCTCATGACTGAGAAAAACCGGGGGTATAAGATCAAGATCTTTCAGGCCAGATGGGTGATCTTCGTCTCACTGGCGGTGGTGATCGGCAGTATCATGTCCTTCGGGCTGGTGGGCTTTTTTGTGTTCCATTTTGACCGGGAGACATCCATTTCCATGTTGGGAATGATCCTTCCCATGACCCTTGTGATGGTGTGTACCATGTATGTCCTTTTAAAGCGCATGAGCGTTCGTATGGGCAGGCTGCTTTCTGCCATTGAGGCAGTGGCAGAGGGGAATCTGGAGGTGGAGATCGACACGGAGAAGGGGGAGGAGTACCGACCTGTCTATCAGCAGTTTAACAGTATGGTAAGAGAGCTAAGGGGTACAAAGCAGGAGATGGAGAATTTTGTCAATGATCTGGCCCACGAATTTAAAACTCCTATTACTGCTATCAGCGGTTTTGCAGAGTACCTTTATCAGACCGGAGAGGGAATCGAGACTCAGGAGCGGATGGAATTTTTGAAACTGATGGCGGATCAGGCCAAACGGCTTTCCAATCTCTCCTGCAATACACTGCTGCTCTCCAAGCTGGAGGCATGCCAGATTGTTACAGACAAGGAGAATTTTTCTCTCAGCGAGCAGATCAAGGAGTGTGTAATTCTGCTGTTAAACCAGCTGGAGGAGAAACGGATTACTGTGGAGATACCGGAGGATTTTGAAATTTCCTACTATGGAAATCGGGAGCTGATGCAGCAGATTTGGATCAATCTGCTAAGCAACAGTCTGAAATTTACTCCAGAGAAAGGCAGAATTTGCCTGGGCTATAGGCAGGTTCCCGGTTTTGTGGAGATTTCTATTTCGGATACTGGGGTAGGAATGGATCCAGAGACGAAAGAAAAAATCTTTCAGAAGTATTATCAGAATGATACGCAGAATCTTACAAAGGGAAATGGAATTGGTCTTTCGATCGTCAAACGAATCGTGGAACTGTGCAAGGGGAACATTCGGGTGGAAAGCCAGCCCGGAAAGGGCAGTACCTTTACGGTGTGTCTGCCCCTGTAGGGAAGCCGGCTGCAGCAGAATGGCAGGTTTTGGTCAATCCCTGCAGCCTAATTCTTATAGGAAGACACCGGATACTACCGGAACAGGTCTTTTAGTTTTTCCATAACCGTCTCTGTTTGCGGTTCTGTCTCTTCCTCAGTCACTTCCGGGATCTTGATAGGATCAGTCTGCATAGCAAACTGCACCAGATCTACATTTTCATTTTTGGCGGAGACGAAGGAGACGGTTTCATAATCTCCCCCGGCGATCTTGTCTACCGCCTTGTCGATCTCATCTTGTACCTGATCATCAATATCAGAGGTCTTGTCAGTGAATTCATTGGTTCCTTCCAAAAGTTCGGAAGTACCGTCTTTTAATTCTGAAACACCGTCATGCAGTTCCAAAACACCATCGTAGAGACTGGAGGTGCCGTCATAGAGTTTGGAAGCGCCGTCCATCAGCTGTCCGGCTCCGCCAAAGAGACTCTGGGCACCGCTTGCCACCTGATTGGCTCCGCTGAGGGCAGAATCAACGCCTGCCAGAAGGCTGGTGCTGCCTTCAGAGAGCTGGCTGCTGCCGGATTTCAGAGCACTGGCACCGTCATAGAGCTGCTGACTTCCCGCAAAGAGGCTGCTGTTCCCTTCCGCAAGAGCGCTGGCACCGTCGGATAGTGAGGTGACGCCTGCCGTTACCAGGGGAAGGGCCTCATACAAGGTATCATAGCCGTCTTTGATAGCCTGGGCGCCCTGGGTATAGTCTGTGATACCGGTATCCAGAGTGGAGTAGGCAGTTACAAGCTGGTCGATGGCATCTTTTAAGACAGTCATTTTCTGGGAGATCATGTTTTCCAGAATCACCGGAAGTTTCTGAATCTGATCGTCCAGGGTCTGGTACTGTTCTGCAAGTGTGGTTAGGCCGGATTGAAGGGTTCCTGCTCCGGTGGCAGTCTGGTCAATGCCGCTTCGCAGAGAACCGATGGCGGTATTGTTCTGCTCCAGAAGCGCTGCCACATTTTCCGCATTGTTTAAGGCACCCTGGATGTCAATATTTCCTGCATACTGCTTCAGCAGATCCTGGGGAAGGGTCTGGTAAATTCCGGAGATGATTCCGATGATATTTCGAATATAAGCCGCAGCACTGGTATTTTGTGCAGTCAGAGTGTCCAGTGTAGCGTAGTTCCCCTGGATGGTGGTCAGACCTCCCGCTACAGCTGCAGCGCCTGTTTCCGCTGTCTGAATGGCAGTGAGTACCTGGCTGGAGCCTGTAAGGAGCGCCTGCATCTGCTCTGTGCCGATCTCAATGCTCTCAAGACTGCTTTGGATAGTAGTGAGGGCGGACAGCACCTGGGCGGAGCCCTCTGTCAGCTGGGCAGACTGGCTGGTGAGGGTGTCCAGACCACTCTTTAAGGTATCTGCCCCGGCTTGGAACAACTCCAGATTGTTGGCCAGAGTCTGGGAGCCTTCTTTTAAGGCAGCGCTGCCCTGGGCTGCCTTTTCGGCACCGGAAGTCAGAGATTTTGTGCCGGCCTCTAGTTTTCCGGCACCGGAATCAAGATCAGAGATTCCAGTATCCAGGGTTCCGGCTCCGTTTTGCAAAGCTCCCAGACCGCTGCTTAAGGAGCTGGCACCGGAAGCCAGAGTTCCGGCACCGGAAGTCAGATCAGAGGTACCGCTTTTTAGCTGTCCGGCTCCGTCTAAGAGTTCTCCGGAGCCGTCTTTCAATTCACCCGCTCCGTCTAAGAGTTCCTGGGCTCCCTCATCTAACTGGGAAGCGCCGTCGTCAAATTCTCCCGCTGCATCTTTGATCTCTCCGGTTTTTTCTGTGAGATCCTGGGTATCCAGGGCATCGCTGTCAATGTCAAAGGACATGGGCACTGCCTGGAAAGAAATGGCATCCATCTCAAAGTCGGTTACATCTGCAGTGATGGTATAGTCTTTCTCCTGTCCTGCCATAATGTTGTAGAGCAGCTGTCTTTCCTTTCCCACATTTGCCTGGGTGGCTCCCTCTGCCTTGATGTTGACGCATTGGTCTGTGTTCAGAGTCACGGTTCCCTGAACCAGGTAATTGTCAAAAAAGCTGTCATCGGAGTCCGGATTGTCCTTTACAGAGAGATGGATGGAAAGCTTTCCGCTTTTACCAGCCAGATCCTTAGGGGCAATTTCCTTTCCGTCCAGAGTGTAGGAGATGGAGATTTTCCAGGGAAGCTTGGCGTCCTTTAAATCTCCCTGGTAATAGAATTTCCCCTCCGTGGCTTCCACAGAGACCTGATCCCCATCCAGGGTAATGGGGGCCTGGGAGGTAAGATTTTTTACAGAGGAATAATTGCCGTAGTCCAGAAGCTGGGCAGCCGTATCCAGCATATATTCATTGACCACATAGATGCCGGAAACGCTGCCGTCCTGGTTTAAATTTACATACACGTTTTCGTCCTTGCTGGGAAGATCAGCAGCCCAGGCAGGAAGTGCCATGCCGGCTGCCAGAGTGATGCTTAAAGTTATTGCCATAGTTTTCATATAAGTTTTGTTTTTTCTGTTTCTATTCATAATAAAGCCTCCTCTTAATTAAAAAGCTGATGAAAAAGCAATCTTGAACCCTGCCGGTCATCTTCTGAATGGCTGCCCGCAGGAAAAGGATTCTCGGGTAATGAGTCAGACGGCTGCCCCCTTTTTTATTTGCGGGGGATAAACAGCCGGTCAAACAGATACAATAGTCCGGGTAAAACCAGTAAAACAATGATCAGGGAGCAGAGAGCGCCCACTCCAAGGAAAATACCAAGCTGTGCCAGCAGTTCATTGGAGGACATGTAGCCTAAAAGAAATCCTACAACTGTCAGAGTACTGCCAGAAACCAGAAGGGAAACGGTTACGGTTGAGACAGTCTCTGTAAGCGCCTCCTTCTTTGTCCTCCGAAGCTCTTTCCGTTTTTCCTGTTTGGAAAGAGCTGGTCCAGGGAGCGTCTGACCGTTCCGAATTTCACGATAGCGGTCTGAGAGCAGGATCGCGTAGTCCACAGTGGCACCCAGCTGGATGGAGGTAATGATCAGGTAAGCAATGTAAAATACTGTGGAGCTGGTGAAATAGGGCAGGGACAGGTTGATCCAGATGGCTGTCTCAATGCTCAGGACCAGAATCACCGGAAGGGTGATGGATTTTAACATAACCAGCAGAACCACAAATACAGCGCCGATTGCCAGGAGATTTACCTTTACCATATCTGCAGTGACTGTGTTCATCAGATCATAGGTGCTGACGCCCTCACCAGCCAGATAATAGGAACCGGGATAGTAGGTATCTGCCAGGGCCCGGATATCCTCCACTAATTGAAAGGTTTTCTTTCCCTCATAGTCTGTATCCAGGGAGAGAACCATACGGCTGTAGTGATCGGACTCCAACAGCGCCAGAGTATCCGCATCCAGGTAGTCTGTGGGTATCTCAGCCCCCGCCATATCCACAAAGGAGATGACGCTGGTGACCTGGGGCAGATTGTGAAGTTCATTGGACAACGCCTTTTCAGAAGCGGTATCCCCTTTGGGAACCAGAAGGACGTAATTGTCGCTCTGACCGAAAATTTCCTCCACCTGTTTGATGTCCCTTCCGGTCTGGGTATCCGGGCCAAACATATGGCTGGCGCCATAGTAATAATCATTGGCATTGGAAGCCAGGTAGGAGGGAAGAATCAGCGCTGCAAATACGCAGGCAAGAGGAAGCATCACCTTGGTGACCAATATGCCGAATTTGTGGAAGGACGGCATGAGGCTCTTGTGATGCAGCCGATCCAGCATTTTATAGGAAGCCAGGATCAGAGCCGGCATGAAGATAAACACAGCGATCAGGCTCAGAGCCACTCCCTTTGCCAGGGCCAGGCCAAGATCCGGACCCAGCTTAAACTGCATCAGGCAGAGAGCTACAAAGCCGATTACTGTGGTCAGACCACTGGATAGGATGGAACCGGTGGATTTGCACAGGGCTTCTACCATGGCTTCTTTTGCATCCGGATGCTCTTTGCGGCATTCCTCAAAGCGGTGGATCAGGAACACGGAGTAATCCAGGGAGACAGCCAGCTGCAGGATGTTTCCGGCAGCATTTGTCACAAAGGAGATCTCTCCGAAGATCAGGTTCGTTCCTGCGTTCATGATGATTGCCACTCCAAGACCTGCCAGAACGATTACCGGCTCCATCCAGGAGGTGGTGGTAAGCAGAAGAACCAGAAAAACAAATACAACGGCAAAGGCAGCGATCTGATAGATCTCGATGACCGTATTTTTGGTAGCAGCTGCCGTGGCCACTGCACTTCCGGTCATGGCATTTTCTTCTCCGATCAGAGCACGGATATCATCTACCGCCTGCACCCGTTTGTGTTCATCGATGGTAACGGAAAATAAAGCGGTGTTATCCTTATAATACGTATCCAAAACAGCCTGATCCATCATTTCCAGCGGGATAGTCACATCCACAGTATCATCCAGCCAGGTGACTTCCTGAACACCGTCAATATTTTTCAGCTGCTCTTTATAATTGAGAGCCTGGGCGATGGACACATCCCGGATCATGATCCGGGCATTGGGAATGCCGCTGTCAAATTCTTCCTCCATGACATCCAGAGCCAGGGAGGACGGAGCCTCCGGAGGAAGATAGTCCGTAATATCATAGTTCACAGAAACAAGGCTCTGGAGAAAGGCGCAGCAGATGGTAGCTGCTAAAAAAAACGCCAGGATGAATCTGCGATGGTTTACAATTCCTGTATAAAATTTTTTCATAAATCTGTTTCCTCCTTCTCCGAAATGCGGTTCCCGGACAATTCGTAGGTTCGGCGTTCTCCCTGCATCATCAGATGGACGGAACAGTCAGACAAAGTTCCGGTGGCTTTGTAGGGAACCCGGCGCATCAGAGTTGTAAAAACACCGGATATGGCACAGTTTCCCTTGGAATCAATGGTTCCCTCAAAGGGTTCGCTGTGGGCCAGGATATCCAGATGACCAGAAAGATCAGAGCCGGCTATATTGGTGGCCAGAGTCCCGTATTTTTTTCCAAGAGGCGTACTCATAAATACGCGGTATACCTTTTCGGACATACGTCCACGCTCCTTTCTTGCCCGGAAATGTTTTCCGGAATGGTATGTATTGTAAGGGAAGTCCCGGAAAAAGATTATGGTCAAATGTGGGTGAATGGGTAGAAACCGGACAGATGAGCAGTTTTGATGGAAATTTGATAAAAATTTAATAAACCAGAGATAAACAGATCGTGAAATGAAGAAAATGCCAGATGGTTTCCGATGAAGCAGTTTGAGCCGCCCAGAATTACTGCAAAGATTAGAAAAAAGAAAGAGAAATTTTATTGACTGTTCGTGGAACAAATGTATAATAAAAACGGAGGTGCGTGCATGACAAACGAAGAGATTTCCCTTTATACGAAAAAGCAATTTGCAGAGGCTTTAAAAAGAGCCATGAAAAAGAAACCCTTCAAGAAAATTACGGTCAGTGAGCTGATACAGGACTGTAAGGTAAACAGAAAGACATTTTACTATCATTTTGAAGACATTTATGACCTCCTGAAATGGATGTTTGACCAGGAAGCAGTGGAAGTGCTGAAGCACTTTGATCTATTGGTAGATTATGAGGAAGCCATTCACTTTATCATGGATTATGTGGAGGAGAATGACTACATTATCAACTGTGCCTATGATTCCATGGGAAGAGAAGAGCTGAAACGATTTTTTTATGCAGATTTCATGGATATTGTGGTGTCCCTCATTGATGGGATGGAGAAGATTACCGGCAGGACGCTGGAGCAGGATTACAAGAATTTTTTGAGTTTCTTTTATATGGAAGCCTTAGCTGGTATGCTTCTGGATTGGATCAAAGAGAAAGATAAGCGGGGGAGAGATCTGGTGGTGAAGTATCTCACCGTCACATTTCAAGAATCCCTTATGGGAATTTTAGAACACCGGAAAGTGCCGGAACCTATGTAAAACCTGGAAAAACGGGGACTTTCCTAACAGTCGAGCTGGAAAAAGAAGCGTTTTTCTTGACTTTTTTATAAAATCTTCTATTGTAAAGTTAGCTTCCCGGTACAAGCGAGAACTTAAGGCAGACTTCGACCGGGATGATGGCATCCAGGTTTAGAAGGCTGTGGAACGAAAACCATGGTTTTCATTCAGATGCGAAGGTTGGGCTTGCAAGACCGGAAAACCTGTTATTCAATTCAGACAGAGGACTAGGAGAAGAGACTTATGGAGAGCAAGAAAACGTTTGGCGCCTATATTCTTAGACGGCGCAAGGAACTGGGAATGACCCAGAAGGAATTTGCAGAAAAGCTGTATGTGACAGAATCAGCGGTGAGCAAGTGGGAGCGGGGCTTAAGCTACCCGGATATCACGCTGCTGCGGGCGATCTGCGGAGTATTGGATATTTCGGAGCATGAGCTGCTGACCGGAAGTGAGGATACGAAGAAGCGGGCTTCAGAGCGGATGGCGGCCAAGTATCAGAGGCTTACCAGGAACTACCGGATCAGCCAGTATGTGCTCTACGGGCTGATCCTTTTGGGATGTGCCATAGGAAACCTGATCTCCAGGGGGAGGCTGGACTGGTTTTTTATTGCTGTGGCAGGTGTGATGATGGGAGCCTCCCTGACGCTGCTTCCGGCGTTGGCAGCGCTGCATCCCGGGGCAAGCCGTCATAAGGCTGCGTTGTCGGCAGGCAGTTTCTTTGCCTCCCTGGAACTGCTGCTTTTGATCTGCTGCATTTATACCCAAGGAACCTGGTTTCCCATGGCAGGCATTTCCGTGCTGTTTGGAGGAACCCTGGTACTTCTGCCTTTTTTGCTGCCAACTTTGCCGCTGCCTGCCAGTCTGGTGGGAAGAAAAAGTTCCTTTTACCTGGGGCTGGAGACAGGGCTGCTTCTTTTGCTGCTGCTGATCGCCTGCATAACCACTGGAGGCAACTGGTTTCTCCTTACCGCAGTCAGCGTGGTGTTTGGCCTGGGATTTTTGATTTTGCCGGTTTTTCTGCGACAGCTTCCCATCCCTTCGCCCTTGAGTGAGCATAAGGTGCTTTTGTATTTTGTGGTTCAGACTGCGCTTTTGTTTCTGGTGGAATTTACAGCCAGCTATCCGGAAGCACTGAGGGAGTTTGGCCAGCTTACGGTTCCCATTACCCTGTTCTGTCTGACGCTGCCCTGGGGGATCATGGGCATCTGCCGCTATGTTCCGGTGAACTGGTGGCTGAAACTGTCCGGCTCCTGTCTCTGGACCAGTCTGTGGCTCTTTCTGTTTCCGCCTGTGTTGGATCGGATTATGTGGAGCACATACGGCGAGCCGGAGCCGGGGGTACAGCAGCTTAGCTTTTCCTGGCTCAGAGTAGATTTTTTTACCTGGGATGAGTTTCAAACGCCTTTGAATGTGTTTGCCCTGGTGATTTTTGGTTTTCTGGGACTTGGAATTTTGCTGGCAGGAATCGGTATTTGGAAAGGAAGAAAAAAGGATTTTTCAAAAGGCCGAAGAGAAAAGGCCTGTAAAGAATAGGAACAAAGGAGAGACGTTGTAAGATGGAGCTGTGCCGCAGAATTTTGGTGGTGGAGGATGATAAAAAATTAAATGACGGCATTTGCCTTGCACTGAAGGCGCCGGACCGGATCTTTTTTTCCTGTCCCACTCTTGGGGCAGCGGAGGAGGTATTGCGGAGCCAGCAGATTTCACTGATCCTGCTGGATGTGAATCTTCCCGACGGGAACGGAATCCAGTGGTTGGAACGGCTGCGTAAATCCAGCCAGATTCCGGTGATCCTGATCACAGTAAACAATCTGGAGCTGGATATTGTCACTGGATTAGAGGCTGGAGCCAATGATTATATTACAAAGCCCTTCAGCCTTATGATCCTTCGGGCCAGAGTGGAGGTGCAGCTTCGCAGAGAGCAGCCGGCAAGTCAGAGTCAGATGAAGTTTGGCGGATTTTTCTTTGATTTTGACCGGATGGAGTTTTATGTTCAGGGGCAGATGGTGGAGCTAAGCAGGACGGAGCAGCGGCTTTTGCGGATCCTGTGCGAAAACCGGGGAGCTACGGTAAAGCGCAGCTACCTGATTGACACCGTATGGCAGGGAGACACCCAGTATGTGGATGAGCATGCCCTGACGGTGGCGGTAAAGCGGCTCCGGGATAAATTAGAAAGGGATTCAGCCAATCCAAAGTATATTAAGACCGTGTACGGGATCGGCTATACATGGGCAATGGAGGATGAGTGAAGGAATGGAACTTTTTATTATCGGCGCCCTGCTGTTTTTATCAGCAGGGCTTTTTTGGTATCTGGTATTTTCTCACCGGGAGAAGCGCCTGTTTTTACGGCTGCAGAAAATGGTGGATCAGGCCAGGTGGGGAACTTATCAGAGAGAGGAGATATCCGAGAC
>ENA-ORTM01000555-ORTM01000555.1-human-gut-metagenome-genome-assembly--contig:-NODE-555-length-45325-cov-6.356793_pt1 | contig 45325 bp, 66 predicted proteins | sample MGYA00241909_ERZ509182 | MGnify/ENA primary metagenome ERZ509182 (study PRJEB26280, sample SAMEA2338855) | human gut metagenome | biome: human gut; feature: human-associated habitat; material: faeces...
AAAGAATGGAGGTGAGAAAGGTGGAGAAGGAAAAAGAAGAATGGCTCAAAACAATAGGAGCCAAAGAATTCCCAGAACCAATTAAATGGGTATATTCATTTCCTGAATATGAAGGAACTTTTAATCTTTCAGAGCGCTATGTGAAAGAGACGCCACTGGATGAGCTAAAAGACCAGTATATGCAGAATAAAGCTTATGCTGATGAATTACTTAAGCTGAAAAAGGATAGGGAAACAGTTGTTTAAGTGTTGCACGTTTTTTAACATTCCACACTTTTCAAAATGTTGGAGAGTGGATTCAATGTCTTCTCGTGGAAAACCAGTTGAATCGAGCTCTTGAATTGCGATGAATGAACCATTACGAGATAATTCAATGAGTTTTTGATAAATAATTTTTTGGGTGGAAGTTTTGCAAAAGTCTTCGTAATACATAAAAGATATTTCCTTTCCGAATGTGATTTTGACAGGAGTATATCACAAAAACTCAGATATTTCCATGATTAGGCACATGTGAAGTAGCGATTTGACGTATTTCTCCAGATTTATCTTCCGTGGATTATCTCCTTTCATATGTACTCGGCTTGGCAGAGCCTGTAAGTATAGTATAGGAGAAAGGGACAGGAAAGATAAGGACAGAGAGCATAACAAGAAAGGAGCGTGAAAGAGGTGGCTGAAGTAATTGTGGTATTTGCAGTATGGGGGTTTGCAGCGGCAGCGATTGCAATTATGAAAAAGATTGATCCAGAAAACAAAGTATATGCGATTTGGACTATATTGGTCTGTATTCTGCTCACTTTGTTTGTAGGATGGTATGAATCTTGGTGGATAATTTTTCGATGATAACAGAAGCATCATTCCATTGGTCATTGAGCATTAGTCTATTGGCTTCTATCATATCGCTTTTTAAATCTTCTGGAGCATACATGAGCGCAGAGTAATAGTGTTCACCATAATCTTTCAGCGCATCGGTATCCGCGTAATAGATACAGCGACCAGCATGTTTTAAATAATTTTCAAAAAATTCGCGTTGATGGATTATGGTTTCGACATACTCCTGCCGCTTCAACTCCAGTTTCCTGATTTTTGTTTGATGGATATTGTTAATGATACAAGTGATTATGGGAGAAACAATGGCACATAGGGCAAGAATGACAGAGATGGAAATCGTTAAATCAATTTCAGGCATAACATATTCCTCACTAAGTTTATTTCAGCATGGCAGTGCTGATATAGAGAGTATAGCATAGCAACAGAGTATTTTCCAGAAATAAGGTAAGGGAATAACATGAAAGAGAGGCGAAAAGTGAAAAATAAGCAGGTGCAAGTGCGTAGAAGAAAAATCAAAAAGATAATGATGTGGATAGCGTATATTATCTGGCTGATTTTTATAAGTTCTGCAACTTCAGCTATAACAATCCTTGTATGTACAGGACGATAAGGGAAGTCGCCAGTGATACTGCCATAGGAAACGCCAGTATAGGGCAGAGGAAAAGAAAAGGCAAGATGAGACAGAATGAGGTGAGAGAAACGAAAGCAGAGGATATTAAGGTAAAGATAACGTTTACACCAGGTTATCAGCAGAGATTCACAGAAGCTTGTCTTCGGCAGTTAGAACGTCGCCAAAAACATCAAGAATTACAAAATACAGCTCCGTGGAAGACAGATAAAGATTCTATGCCGAAAGTGTCGGCATAGAGAAAAAGAGAGTATAGGAGGCAATTATGCAGGCAGAAGTAATTAAATATGAGGCCCCAGTGGAGGGCGTTGTAATCACTCAGGAGGAAGAAAAGCAGATACTCAAGCTGGGCCGGATCATGAGGGAACGGCTGGATCAGAGCCATAAGGATGTGCGGTTGTTTGGCAGGCTGTCTACGGTGATGGCGTTCATGTTGGGTGCGGAGACGGTGCTGCTGTTGGTGGCTACCGGAATAATAGCACTGTGAGAGGAGGTGAGGAAGATGGGAAGAAGCAGGGCAGAACGTCCAACGCTGGCACAGAAGAAGCGGATTGAGGCCGCAGGACTCAACAGCAGGGACTGGCTGGTGCTGATAGAGTCGGTCAACCAGTTATACCTTGTACATAAGGGGACGGGCGAGAGCCGGACGATAAAGAAGAAAGGAGAACAGGAATGAATCAGAGATTCAACCATGAAGATGAACAGCTCAGACGGCAGCAGATCTGCGAGATATTGGATCTGTGCCTGCAGATCAATGGGATACAGAAGAGCAGGAGCGAACTTACGGGGAATCACCCTACAGCGTCCTGTGAATTTGACGGTCATATTGGCTGGATATCTGTAAGAATCTATACCGAGGGATGGACAGAGGGGAAAAGCCCGGACAAGGCATTGAGAGGTTATATTACCTGTCCTGATGAACTGGATCAGATGATCCGTGAACTGAGAGAATTGAAAAAGGACCTGCACAGCAGCAACTGTAACAGATCCTGACACATTGAGCGTAGACCCTGACCGGTTTACGCTCAGACCTTATGGCCTCCAAAAAATAACCATACATAAAGTATACGGCGGCCATGAGGGAAAGTCAAGGAAAACAGCGGTGAAAACCGCTTATATCACTTGTTAAGGTTATTATCTTATCGACAGGAGAGGAACGGAATGCCGTATTACACATGGGAGGCACGGGCGGGGATCACAAAGAGTATCTGTAATTACCATGACAGATCCAGACCGGAGCCGGGAATGGAGAGGCGCAAGAAGACGAAGCCTACACCGGAGTCCCAGAGAAGGAACAATATGCGCAGGGCAGCCCAGAGGTTGACACTGGATCTGAATGAGAACTTCGGTCCAGACTGCTGGTACCTTACATGGAACTACAGTCCGGATAAGCGCCCAAAGGATAGGGCGGAGCTGCTGCAGCAGGTAAGCAAAACCCTGAGGAAACTCCGGAATATATATAAAAAATCAGGAAAGCCCCTGAAATATGTATGGGTTCCGGAAGTGGGGCCAAGAGGGGCCTGCCATATCCATATCGTGGTATCCGGGATCACCCTGAACCTGATCCGGGATGTATGGATCTATGGGGGAATGTACATAGAACCTCTGAGAAAGGACCGGAACTATCGCCAGCTGGCAGAATATTTCGTGAAATACTCAGAGAAGACAAGGCAGACCTACGGGGGAAAGCAGGCGGGGCGCTATAACCCCAGCAGGAACCTGACCCATGTGAAGATAGAGCGGCGCCGGAGGAGAAAGAAGACCTTTGCCGCAGATGAGATCAAAGTCCCGGAAGGTTGGTATCTGGACAAAGGCAGCGTACAGGAGTGGATCAACGATCAGGGCTACAAATACCTGTACTACATTCTGGTACAGATCGAAAGGGGGCCGGAACGATGCAGGACGTGAATATCTACATAGCAGGTACGATCCATGGCCCTGCCAAAAAAGCAGGAGGATATCTCTATATCCTGGAATGCTTCCGGGACGGACAGGCGGTTACGCTGGAAAAATCAGCATGGATGGAGAAAGCCACAGAGAACCAGCTGGCGCTTACTGCTCTTGGGGAGGCCCTTGGACGGCTCAACTGCCCCTGCAGCCTCAGGATCTACACAGACTGCCAGCACATCATCCATGCCATGAGAAACAGATGGGCCAGACAGTGGCAGAAAAACGGGTGGAGGAATGCCAAAGGGAAAGCAGTTAAAAATGCGGACCTGTGGCAAAAGGTTTTAGAGCAGCTGGATCCCCATCTGTATACCTTTACAGACGAATCCCATACCTACAGCCAGTGGATGAAAGACGAACTTGAACGGGAGGGCGAGAAACATGGATAAAAGCCTGTTATGCCGGGTAAATACTCGGGCGGGACTGAATTCATATGCCTGCTATCTGGATTATATTGCGGGGCGTATGGGAGAGGATGATTGCCTGATCATTCTGCCGCATCCCCAAGGATGGCAGATCGAATATTACATCGGACAAAGAAAGATCATAAAAAAGACCGGCTGCCCGGAGGAAACCTTAAGATATCTGGGACACCTCCTTCGGGTGCTGAGAAAACTGGAAGGGAAGGAAAATTATGTTTGATAAATTTGGAGAATTTGATTCATCGGATGAGATAAACCGGGCCGCTGCGGCTCAGAGAAGGGAAGGGGATTATGAAGCAATCCTTACTATTGCCAAGGAAAATGGCATTGACCCAGAGGACGCTCAGGATTTTATAGACGGCAACGTGACAGCCCTTGTTACACCCTTGACGGCCGCGTTCGGGAAACTGGATATAGAGGCCGCAGAGCTGGAACCCTATGAGATCATGGAGGACTGGCTGGGATATATCAGACTGCGCTGTACAGAATCGCCGGAAATGGCAGAGGCAGTCCGTCACAGAGGAAAGAGCCTGAGAGGGTGCATTGCGGCCCTTTTGACATGGAGCTTTAAGAATCAGCGTCCAGTGCCGGAAGAGATTGCAAAAGCGGCCGGAATCAGCTTTCGGGTCACTCTTGGAATCCCAGGGATGGGAAAGGCAAAACAGATCATCACGGATTACTACATGGGGGGACAGTGAGATGCTTGCATACAAAGGGTTTAAAGAGGACTTGACCTGTACATTTGGACGGGGAACCTTCCAGTATGAGGCGGGACAGACCATAAAAGAGGAATCGTCCAGATGTCAGAACCGGGGGCTGCACTGCGCAGAGAACCCTCTGGAGTGCCTAAGGTGGTATCCATTGGGATACGGGAACCGGTATTTTCTCGTGGAAGCTTCCGGGAGCCTGGACGAACTGGGCGGAGACGATACACAGCTCGCCTGTACGGAAATGACACTGGTAAGGGAATTAAGCGTTAAGGAGATGGCAGGTCACGCCATGATGTACATGGTCAGACATCCGCTCCGGCCATGGAAAAGGACAGGGAATATGTTGCAGGTGGCACAGGACCAGGCAGAGACAAAGACGTCAGGAGCCGTGGCAATCGCCAGAGGGCCGCATCCGAAGGTTAGAGGAGCATTAGGGGCAATCCTGGGGCTGATCCGGGAAGATGGAGGACTGATCGAGGATGCCAAGCTGTTTGTTGTGCAAGGCAATATCAAGCCGGATACATGGTACACCCTGAAAGAACGGGAGCCTCAGGAGGTGAAATCATGAAACGGAAGACTATACTGGCTCATCCGGCCTCTAAAACCAGAAAAAAAGGGGAAATCCTTACAACGCAGCTCATAGGGAATATTTTGATCCTGAACTATTGGAAGGACCGGGTTCTGCAGGGGCGCTACTGTATGAATACAGCTACGGGAGAGTATGAATACTGGGATGCAGAAAGAAATGTGTGGAGACAGGCCAGACTTAATACAATGGTAGAACATGATCCGTGGTGCTACCGGTCGATCAATCTGAAAAAACGTCTCAGCTTTGACTGTATGGAGGATGAGCAGAGAGCGAAGGATGCGATTGCATCTAAGACCAAATGGCAGGAATCTGATATATTTTGCCGAATCTATGACTGGGAGTCAGATTACAGTGAACAGGTTAGAGATAACCGCCGAATAAGTCACAGGAACCGGATAGAACGCTTAATGGCACAGATTCCACCGATACCGGATGATTTTACCGAATGGCTCTTCCGAGTGGCCGCTCATGGACAGGAATATGCTTTCTACGATAAGACAGGAGCTTCTTATAGCTGTACTGCCTGCGGGAACACTTCTCCAGAGCAAAAGTGGGAACGGGCAGAGGGAGGAAAAGCAAGACATAATGACCGAGCCATATGTCCCATCTGCGGAGAGGCTGTGACGGTTAAAAGGCGGACGGATCACATGACGTATGAGACGCAGGCGATGCTCATCCAGAACATGACACCGGACACCAGCGTATCCAGGCATATTGATGTAAAACTCCAATGGAGCGCCGGGGGAAAGAAAACAGTCTGCTCAGAGGGAATACGGCTTATATTCCAGAGAAATTATAAGGTTCGTCCCACCAAGATTTACTATGCCTATATCAACAAAAATTGTTGGGATCCTGACCCTGCATGTTTTGACGAGCATAACCCCTGCAACCGTCGGATCCGGGAGACCTATCTGTATCCGGAAGGGGTCAGGGAAGCTCTGAAGGGAACAGCCTACGGCGTATGGATGGATCTGTTTCCCCAGTTGGCTGAGGCAGGAAAGAAGCTGGACTATAACAAGCTGCTGATTGCAGGTCTGCGGGAGCCGGATATGCCCAGAGTCATAGAATATCTGTTTAAAGGACGCTTCTCTCGGATGCTCCGGGAAACGGCCGCAGCTGTAAGCACCTGGTCGGGACGGTACAGTGGTTCTCTGGCCCTGGACGGGGAATGCATCGAAGATGTTTTTGCGTTGGAGGATCGTCAGGAGATCAACCGCTTCCGCCAGATAGACGGAGGGGAACAGATCCTGGAATGGCTGCGTTGGTGCGATCATACGGGAAAGAGAATAGATGATGTTACCCTGCAATGGCTGGACAGACAGAAAATGAGCGAAGAACAGATGTCATTCATTCTGGACCGAATGAACCCCTGCCAGATCATGCATTACATACAGAGACAGCAGAAAGAGTCCTATAAGGGAAAAAGCTGTTATGTTGTCCTGACTGCCTGGAAGGATTACCTGAGCATGTGTGGAAGGCTGAGGAAACATACAGAGGATGAGATGATATTCCGGCCCAGGGAACTGAAACGCCGCCATGATGAGGCGGTAGAGGAGTGTCGGATCCGTCAGGAAGAGCTTTTGGAAATCGAGAGGGAACAGGTGGCAGACCGGATGCGTGATAAGTATCCGGGGGCAGAGGAACACCTTGCAGAAATCCGCGAGCGGTACGAATACAGGGACGATCAGTACATCATCAGAGTACCTGCAAGGCTTATGGAGATCATGCAGGAGGGAGCAGCCCTCCATCACTGTGTAGGATCCAGTGAGCGGTATTTTGAGCGGATTATGCAGAAAGAGACCTATATCTGCTTCCTGCGCCGGGCAGAGGCCCCGGACAAGCCTTACTATACCATCGAGGTAGAACCGGGAGGTACCATCCGCCAGCACCGGTCGGAATATGACGAGGAGCCGGATATTGAGAAGATCCGGGAATTTTTAAGACAGTGGCAGAAGGAGATTAAGAAGCGGCTCAATGAGGAAGACCGCCGTCTGGCTCATATCAGCGCACAAAAACGGCAGCAGAACATAAACGAACTGAGAGAAAAGAACAATATCCGGGTCCTGAAAGGCCTGGAAGAAGATTTTATGGAGGCAATCTAATGGACGAGATGATACAGGGAAGGCCCCAGGGGGCCAGCTTTACGGATTTTGCAGAATACGAAAAGGCGTTCGACCAGGAGGTAGGCCGGGTAGAACTGGGGTTTGTACGGATCGGATATATGCTCCGATATGCCCTTGATACGGATATCCTGGAAGGCTCCGGATACACCAGCATGGAAGAATTTGCCTATGCCAAGTATAAGATTGACAAGTCACAGGCTTCCCGTTTTATCGGGATCAACCGCAGGTTCTCCGAAAACGGGTATTCGGATCGCCTGAAAGAGCAGTTCCAGGGGTACGGTGTAGCCAAGCTGGGAGAACTGCTCACCCTTCCGGATGAGATCATTGAGGTGCTGCCGGAGGAACTTTCCCGATCCGCTATCCAGACGGTAAAAAAGGAGATCCGCGAGGAGGAGAAGATATCCGACCTTGAGGTTATGATGGAAGAACCGGAGGGGAGCGGCGGTTCCCTTCTGGATCAGTGGATGGAAGTGTATTTTAGAGAGCATCCGGATAAGTACCTGCAGATCCGCAACCTGTATCTGAGTACGGACAGAGAGCGTATGACAGCCGATATCCTGGCCCCCAGCGGCACGGCGGCTGAGACTGCCAGGATCCCCGGCACCGGAAAAATAATCCTGGCCATTAAGGGAAGTGATCAGAACCCGATCCTCATGAATGTCAGAACCATGGAAAAGGAATCATACAGCTGGTCGGACTGCGTGGAAGCCCTGCGGAGGCTGTGCCCTTATACGGTGGAACCCAAACAGGCCTATGAACAGCACTATGGGATCCCGTTTCCGGAAGAAACACCGGATCAGAAACCTGAAAAGAAACCGGAGTCCACAAAAAAGAAAGAGACTCCGCCCAAACCACAGAAATCTGAAAAACCGCCAGTTGCACCGGTACAACAGAAGAAAGAACCGGAAACACCTCCCACAGAACCAACTCCGCCGGAAATCCCCCAAGAACGTCAGATGGAACTGGAGGAATACCAGGGAGTTGTTCCGGAAAGCTGCATTGTATGCCATGACGGGACGGAAGTGGTGCAGCCTAAGGAAACACTCCGGGCAGAGGGAATCCGGCTGGCGGATGAGCTGGCCCAGTGGATGCGTACGGGAACTGTTTCTTATGCAGGGCAGGCAGAGGGGATTGCGCTGCGTCTGGCAGAGATTATAAGGCAGATTGCCAATGAAGAGCATAGTTGAGCGGGATCCGGCTGAGAGATGTTTCCTCTGCGGAACCTGGGGACAATTAGAAAAGCATCATATCTTTGGAGGCCCTAACAGGAAATGGTCTGAAAAATACGGCATGACCGTCCATCTCTGTCCGGTATGCCACCGGGACAACCGCAGGGGGGTGCACGGGGATGCTGAGAAGATGCTGGCTCTTCATCAGACCGGGCAGAGGGAGTTTGAGCAGAAATACAGCCACAAGAAGTTTATGCAGATTTTCGGGAAAAACTATCTGGATACAGAGGAAACCTAATGGATCTTATGACAGAAGCCAGGAGCATAGAAAGCAAGCCGGACGGCGAACCGGTGGAGCGGATTGGACGCTATCAGAATGGGAACCGGATCTATATATTCTATCGGGGAAATGCAGGAAATATCTGGTACGAGACCCGGTTCCTGATGGGCGAAAAGGAAGTTTCGGAATATGAATCCATTTTTGGAGAAAGGAAAAGAAAAAGACGATGAACCGAGTAATACTGATGGGACGCCTTACACGGGATCCGGAAGTGAGATGGTCGAGAGGAGAAAGGGCGATAGCAATCGCAAGGTACACTCTGGCGGTAGACCGAAGGAGCCGCAGGAATCAGGACGGAAATTCTGAACAGACTGCCGATTTTATCAACTGCGTGGCATTTGACCGTGCTGGGGAATTTGCAGAGAAGCATTTCAGACAGGGGCAGAGGATCCTGATATCCGGACGGATCCAAACCGGAAGCTATGTCAACAAGGATGGACAGAAGGTATATACAACAGAGGTCATAGTAGACGAGCAGGAGTTTGCGGACAGCAGAGGCCATTCTGCACCAGCTGAAAGACCGGCACAGGGAACCGATACCGGGGACGGTTTTATGAGCATCCCTGAGGGGATAGAGGATGAGGGGCTGCCATTTACTTAAAGGAGAAGGAATGAAAAATGGAGATGCAATAAACGTCAATAAACGATACAGGATAACCTGCCCGTATTGCGGAAAGACTCAGTATGCGTGTTTATCAATTGCTCACACATGGGGGATTGCTGATGGAGGCAGAGGGATATGTTTAGAATGTAAAAAGGTTATGACACTGGTGTTTGACTATGAAGCTGAGGCAATGACGGCTAAAGCGAAGGAGACTTAAGGACTTTTGGAGGCGTGAAATGGTAACAGATCTAAGCAGATTTAAAGTGATACATGGAGAAAAGGTACTGAATGCTGTAGCGCTTGTGGATGTAAGAATGAAGAGAGATGAGCCGCTTGATTATGAAAATAGGAAAACAGTTATAAAGCCAGAGTGGATTGATGTGTTAGCAATCAACGAGGATGGAAACATTGTTTCGATTGCAGATGAAGCGTGGACATTTCAGTTTATTCCTATTGTTGAAAAAATGAAATATTAGACTTTGGAGGTGTGAGATGAACGGGAAAGGTTTACCGCAAACGATTTTTGTTGGCGATCTTACTGTCACGCAGGCGACAAATTGCCATGTCAGTATATGCAAGGATGGGCGGAGAGTCTTCCATGCACCAGTTGATAGGCCACTGGATTTTGATGAGCTGATGGAATGCGTGAAGATGTATAAGGTGATGGCATCGATAGCCCCAGAGCCATATCAGAGCCGTCCTGAAAATTATATAAAGTTAAGACCAAGGGGAGTCGGTGAAAGGGGAGGATACTTCTGTATGCCATTAAAGAAGAATGTACCAGAAGGGCATCCGAACTGGAAAATGGTACGTTGCCCGGAATGTGGGGCTGAATGCTGGAGACTGCCGCAAGCAGATCTGGCAGAGGCACAGGGAGTGGCAGGGCTGTGCACTATGTGTGCATTTAGAAAAGGAATGGAAAATTAAGGTTTAGAGGAAAAATATGGATAGATTGACGAAAAGAAAAAGAAATAACGATGGGTCTGGAATTTCGACTGATAGTCTTATAGTTGAAAATGGTATGAGAAAAGGATTTCCGAGTAGTCACTGCGGGCGAATTGTAACAAAACTTGCGGAATACGAGGACATGGATGAACAGGGCTTGATTTTGCGGCTTCCGTGCAAGGTGGGAGATGCCGTGTATATACTTGCTGGGAGATTCGGAACATTTTACGAAGAAGACATATGCGATGGTTTTTTTGTAGGAAAAGATGGGACTTTACAAGTTAAGACACAAAACTATAAAGGAAATCACGGAACCTATGGCGAAGTGGGAAAAACATTATTCTTAAATCGTGAAGAAGCAGAAGCAGCATTGAAGAAAGTGAATTAAACTGACATATAGCGCAGGAGGAAAGAGGGGATACAGTGTGGGGATTATAAAATCAGAAGCCCAGAGACGAGTGAACCGACAGCAACGTGCCAGAGCAGTGGCAGCCAGTGATATGGATGCGATCCAAGGGCCGAAGCTGGAAGTCTGGTCTGCATGGATGCCAGCATATGCGTATACGTTGCTGTGCCCGGACGAGAGATACAGGAGGGGATCATCATGAGACATTGTTATATGGATAATGGCAGAGGATTCTGTGACGGTCAAAGAACCCGGAAAGAGAATATATTCAGAAAGTGTTGGGGATGTCCATATTTGCAAGGAGGCGGTACCATTGGACAAGATAAAAAAGAGGGACATGAAATTAAGCGACTATAATATATCCCGCGCCAAATACAATGAATTAAAGTATTTCTGTATGCAGTACGCTGAAAAAAAGAGAGAACTTGAAAAAGGGTATGGCCTGAATGCGATTGTTAATGATGGAATGCCAAAAGGGAATATGTCAGGAAATCCCGTGGAAAGAGCAGCTATACATAATACTATGCTGCGGGCGGACATTGAACTGATAGAGCAGACGGCTATAGAAGCAGATTCAGAAATTTACCCATGGATACTTAAGAATGTAACAGATGGTTTGCCATATGAATACATGGATGTTCCTATAAACAGAACAGACTTTTATTGTATCAGAAAATACTTTTTTTATTTGCTTTCCCTAAAAAGATAAAAAAATGTGCACTAGAAGGGGGTACATCCGTGATATTATGATAGCATGGAAATGGGTAAAAGAACTGCCATACTCTCCTTTGCTGGAAGCCTCCGCACGATTGCGAAGGCTTCTAGTTTATCAACATATTGTGCATAAAAAGTGGATAAATACAAAATGTGGAGTGATTTTGTGAAAATCATAAGTGCTCATCTCGACACAGCTCATCAAGCGTGACGCCGAGAGCATCAGCTAATTTGATTGCCGTTGATATCCGGCCGTCGCCACGGGATTCCAAGTCCTGGATTGTTCGGCGGGGCACTCCGGAAAGCTCTACAAGCTGAGGAACCGACAGCCCTTTTCCGGTACGTATTTCTTTTAATCGCATTTCCGTGCCCTCCTTGAACAGATAAAGTAGATGACTGTACAGACGAGTAGGGAAAGCCATTTAAAGCAATCGAAAACAGTAGGGGCATAGAATTCGCCATTGAAGCCCTCATAAAGAAAAAGGATGGCAAGGGTGATTAAAATGTTACGGTAAATTTTCATAGTTTATTTTAGCAAATGATTGTGCTATATTATAAGTGAGGAAGAAAGGGGCCGAAGCCCCTGTTCTTACTTCTTTTTTCTTTTAGACCTTTTGGATTTGTTTTCCTGCTTCGTCTTAACTATCAGGCAGATGGCGGTGACGAGCGCAAGAAACGCTTCCGAAAGGTCTTTGATGATCTCACTTATGGATTCATTCATTTGCTTTTCCCTCCTTTCTATGGTTAATTATAGCACGTATTTACGTGCTTGTCAAGCATAAATAAATGATTTTAAAAGGGTAGGTGTGACTATCCTTTTTTTATGCAACGCTTATGGGAGAAAAAACGGGTCCTTCCAGCCCCCTACCCCCCTATGCGGGTCGCGGAAGGCCCGGTATTTTTCTCTGTACAGACATTTTTTTTACGGCACTTCCTTCCGCTTTTGGGGCGCTGCATGGGTAGTAGAAAAATATGGAAGGGGGGAGATACAGGAGGGGCAGAAAAAATATGATTGTGAATCAAAAGGAATTGGCGCAATGCCTTGGAATATCAAGCAGAAGAGTGCGTGCGCTGAGAGAAGAAGGGCTGTTCCAAACCGCCCAAAATGGACGAGGATATCCACTCGAAAACTGCGTTCAGGAATATATCGAATATAAGGTAAATGCGGAACTGGGACGCAGTGCATTGATCTCTAAGGAGAAAGTGCAGGCGGAACACGAAGAAGTGAAGCGGCAGATCTCTCTGCTGAAGCTGAGAAAGCTGAGAAGAGAGCTGCATGAAGCGGCCGATGTGGAATTTTATCTATCGGATATGCTGGTCCGTTTTAAAAACAGGCTCCTTGCACTGCCTTCCAAACTTGCTATGGAGATTGCAGGCCTGGAGGATATCAACGATATCATACAGATCATACAGAAAAATATGCTGGATACTCTGGAAGAACTTTCGGAATATGATCCGGATGAGATCGACCAGGGAGATGTATATTTACCCGAAGAAGATGAGGAAGGAGAGGAAGAGGAGGAGTAAGCACGCATGAGCCAGAGAAGCCGGTCGAAAATAAAAACAAAGAAATTATTTAAACGAGTTATACGGCATACGCTGGCAAAGCCGGAGGAGCTTACGGTCAGCCAGTGGGCGGAAAAATACCGTGTATTGGATGATTCCAGTAATATTTCAGGAAAGTGGTCGAATAGTGTGACGCCCTATCTGGTGGGGATCATGGATGCGATCAATGACCCTTATATACGCGAGATTTATTTCTGCAAATCCTCACAGATCGGCGGTACGGAGGCTCTTATCAATATTTTATGCTACCTTATCATGGAGCAGCCGGCCCCTACGATGATCGTTTATCCTTCTGATGATCTGGCTAAGGATATCTCAAATGATAAATTAAAACCGGCGTTCCGGCTGATTCCGGAAATACGGAAAGTGTTTTTTGAGAACAGCTCCAAAGAGCTGCGGTTAAAGTTCAAAACGATGGTCCTGTATCTGCGCGGCGCCGGATCGCCGGCAAAACTGGCGTCGAAAGCAATTAAATATCTGTTTTTTGATGAGATCGACAAGATGGGCGGAGCTTCCAAGAAGGAGGCTTCGCCTTTTAACTTGGCGATGGAACGAATCAAAACCTATAAATCCCAGAGTAAAGTATACGCCTGCTCCACGCCTACACTGGCTACAAATTATATATGGAGCCTGCACGATAATGCGGATGAAGTCCGCCATTACCTGGTACCCTGTCCGCATTGTGGAGAGATGATCGAGCTGAAATTCAGCAGCATTATATTTGAAAAAGACGAAGAAAAGAAACTCAGCCCATATGACCGCGCGAAAACAGCGGTGTATGTCTGCGATAAATGCGGATGCATCATTGAAGACAGCGCGAAACCCGGAATGTTAAAAAAGGGGAAGTGGGTCGCAGTAAAAAAGAGGGGAGTTGGAAGACCGAAAAGCATAGGATATTGGATCAATTCCCTTTACAGTGTGTTTGTTACCTGGGCGGATGTGGCAGAGGAGTATATAAAGTCAAAAGATGATCCTGAGCTTTTACAGAATTTTGTTAATTCATGGCTTGCAGAACCGTGGGAAGACACAAAACTGAAAACAAGTAAGGATACGGTAATGGAGCGCCAGACGGAAATTCCAAAGCTGATCATTCCAGACTGGGCGGAACTGCTTACGGCGGGCGTGGATGTTCAGGAAACGAGCCTGTATTATACGATCCGTGCATTTGGAGCATACACTACAAGCCAGAATATAGCCCATGGACAGGTCCTTGATTTCGCAGGGATCGAACGCATTATGGAGGGGGAATTCCGGCGGGAAGATGGAGAGAGGATGGTAGTCAATCTGGCGTTGATAGATTCCGGATATCAGGCAGATAATACATACGATTTTTGCATTGACCATTCTGATTGGGCGCTTCCATGCAAGGGCTCCAGTAATCCCATGCGGGACCGGTACAAAATCAGCAAGGTCGATAAAAGGGATTCAAAAGCCTATGGTATGCAGGTGGTCCTGGTAGATGGCGATAAATATAAAGACTCGATTGCAGTGAGGATGAAGAGGGAGAATGGTATAGGTTCCTGGATGGTATATAAAGACTGTGACGAGGAATATGCCATGCAGGTTACATCTGAACATAAAGCAATGGTGAGAGCCGCGAACGGTTCAAGAAGCCTGCGCTGGATAAAAAAACACAGCCACGGGGACAACCACTATCTGGACTGCGAGGTGTATGCGATGGCGGCAGCAGAAATAATGGGCGTCAGGGAATTGCATCTGAAGCAGCAGGAAGTTGCACCGGTACAACCTGAAAAGCAAGGAAGCCATACACCAGAGGAAAAGTGGATCAGCACACAGGAAAATTGGTTATAGAGGAGGTTGAAAGATGGAAGAGGAACTGATACCGTTTGGTACTCCTCAGGAGCAGCTGGCAACGGTAAACCAGGCGATTTATAACATTCTGGTAGGGGGACAGTCCTACCAGATTGGTTCAAGACGGCTGACAAGAGCAGATCTGGCCCGCTTACAGGATATGCAGAGTAAGCTACAGGCCCAGATCACGTCAAACGAGCCAAGCGGATTATTTGCTGATACAGTAGTTGCGGTATTTGAAGGGAGGTGAATGCACTGTGAACTGGTTGGATCAAATGATCGGCTTTATCTCTCCGAAGGCGGAATATGAACGGGAAGCATACCGGAGAGCACTGAAAGAGCAGCGCAGCTATGATGCGGCGGATTATGGAAGGCTTAACGCAAACTGGAGAGCTTCCATCGAATCGGCAGAAATGACGGATCGGTATGGAAGGGATACGATACGGGCCAGGGCGAGGGATATGGAACGGAATTCAGATATCATGAATTCCGTGATTAGAGCCTATAAGCGGAACATATTCGGGAAGGGATACCGGCTCCGGGCGTCCACAGGGGAAGAAGGGCTTAACCAGAAGATCGAACACTACTGGCGGATCTGGTGCAAGAAGCAGAACTGTGACGTGACCGGGACTCAAAGCTTTAATGCTATGATGCGGATGGCAATACAGAGAAAAAAAGTAGATGGAGGGATATTGATCCTGAAACGTTATACAGGAGGAGGACTTGTACCTTTTAAGCTGCAGGCTTTGGAGGTGGACGAACTGGATCTTGCATCCGTCGCTCCCAGACATCAGGGAAATAAGGTGGCCGGGGGGATCGAATATGATCCATACAATAAACCAGTGGGATACTGGATCCGGCAATATAGCATTGACGGTATGGACGCAGTGGATCCTACATACATCGAAGCCAAGGATGTTATTTTTTTCTACACTAAAAACCGCCCATCTCAGATTCGGGAAATATCAGATATGACTCCGACAATGATCCGCATCCGAGATGTAAATGAGTTTATGCGGGCGGTCAGCGTGAAAGAACGGATCCTGGCGTGTTTATCTGCTTTTATCAAACGTGCTCTGCCACAATCGGGAATCGGGAGATATGGCGGGGGAGGAACGGGCGTCAATGCAGGAACGGACGAGCGATATCAGGGGAAAACCCTGACGCCAGGCATGATACAGTACCTAAATCCAGGAGATGAGGTTCAGGTGGTCAATCCAAGTGGACAGGCTACGGATGCGACTGCCTATATGAAACAGGAGATCCGGTTGGTGGGAGCCGGTCAGGGGCTGAGTTACGAAACCATAAGCCGTGATATGTCAGAGAGCAATTACAGCTCAGCCAGACAGGGCATGATCGAAGATGACCTGACGTATGAAGAGGACAAGGAACAGCTTCTGGAGATCATGGATGAAATTTATGAAAGCTTTGTCATTTCCCTCGTATTGGCCGGAAAGGTATCTATTTCTGATTTTTGGGGAGAAAAGAAGGAAGATTATCTGTCCCATAGCTGGATACAGGCGCCGAAGAGGTGGATCGATCCGCTAAAAGAAGCGAATGCAAATAGGACAGCTCTTAATACCGGTCAAAAGACCTGGGCGGATATGGCGGCAGAAAACGGAAAAGACTGGAAGGAACAGGTAGACGAAATTGCTGAAATCATGGAGTATGGCATGAAAAAAGGAATTGATATGGGAGGTGTGATCTTTGGACAATCAATCAAAACAGACACAAATGAGAGGAAGTCTTGACCGTTTCTGCGTTTCAGGGTCGATCCGGGCGGTTGAGGGAGAGGAACGGGTAGTTGAGCTTTCTTTCTCATCAGAAGAACCATACAGCCGGTGGTGGGGAGTCGAGATTTTGGATCACACGGAAGGGTGTATGGATTTGACGCGGTTGAACGAAATCGGCTGTGTTCTGTTTAACCATAAAAGGGATCAGGTGATCGGGCAGGTGCTGAAAGCCTGGAATGAAAACGCCAGGGGAATAGCCCGCATACGTTTCGATGAAGACGAGGCATCAGATGTGATCTACAAGAAAGTACAGTCGGGAACCTTAAAGGGAGTTTCGGTTGGGTATCTGGTAGATTCCTGGGAAGAGGTAATGCCTGGAAAGAAATCGGCAGATGGGCGCTTTCTGGGTCCTTGTGAGATTGCAAAGAAATGGGTGCCTTATGAGATTTCGATTGTTTCTGTCCCTGCGGATCCGACGGTAGGAGTAGGCAGAGAGATGGAGGGATATTCCAGGAGGACGCGGGAATATTTTGAAACACAGTTAAAACTGAATTTTGGCAGATATGGAAGGTAATCAGAGCGCTGTTTGAAGGCGCTCTTTTTATATAAAAAAATACAGGAGGTATAGAAAGTGAACAGAAAAGACCAGATTATGCAGCGGCAGCAGGAACTTCTGACCGCGGCAAGAAATGAGCGGAGAAATCTGACAGAGGAAGAGCAGGCGGAATTCGATAATCTGCAGAGGGAGCTGGAAGCACTGCCGGATGATAGTGGTTCCGCAGGGACTCAAACATCCGGGCAGAGGGATATGGGTGCAGGAATGGATGGAGGAAGTACGGAAACACCTGCTCAGGCGGCACAGAGGGCCGTAGTGCAGGAGCGTCAAAGGATTGCAGATATTACGACTCTGTGCCGGAATTTTGACCTTTCTCCGGACGATTACATTGCCCGTGGGTATGATATGGACCGTACCAGACAGGAAATACTGGAACAGCTGCAGCGCACAGGGGCGCCGGTCAGTGCGCGCGTGACAGTGGATGAACAGGACAAGTTTCGCGAAGCGGCTTCGGATGGACTGATGCTCCGGGCTGGGGTGACGGTGGAACGGCCGGCAGAGGGCAGCACACAGTTTAGGGGAATGAGCCTGAGGGATCTGGCGATTGAATGCGCAGCAAGAACAGGGGAGGATACCCTGACATATCTGAGGATGGACGCCAGCGATCTATACAGCCATCTTTGCAGACAGTTCTATAATCCAACTGCTGCTTTTCCTGCAATCTTGGATTCGACCATCCGAAAGAGCATTGTGCAGTTATATAATCAGGTTCCCACAACCTTCCAGGCATGGACAACCAAAGGTAGCCTTAGCGACTTTAAGGAAAGCCCGGATCATGAGTATGTGATCGGAGGACTGGGAGATTTTGAAGAGGTGCCGGAAAACGGAGAAATCAAGGCAGATCTTCCGCGCACCGAAAAGCTTCCAAGCCGTAAGCTTAAAACGTATGGAAAGCAGTTCTCCATGACCAGGCAGGCATTCATCAATGATGATATCGGATTCCTGACCCGCGTTCCGGGCCTGTACGCAACAAAGGCAAAGATGACGATTGACAAGCAGGTTTATTCTCTTCTGTACAAAAATGAGAAGGTATGGGACGGGAAGCCACTGTTTGACACATCTCATGCAAACCTTATCGGAAACGGGACCAAACCCTCTCAGGTTTCCATCCAGCAGATCATTCTTCAGATGCAGAAGCAGAAAGATCCGTTTGGGGATGCGATCTATGTAACACCCCGTTGGATCATTGTCCCTGTAGGATATGAATTCGATCTGGCAGTTATCCTTCATTCTGCTCAGGTTACGGGATCTGCCAATAACGATATTAACCCCCTGTACAATTATCCGATTAATATTGTACAGACACCAGTGCTTAACACATTGGCGGGAGATAAGGCCGCCCCATGGTTCATGGCAGCAGATCCGATGAGCGCAAGATCCATCCAGGTAGATTATCTGAATGGTCAGGAAACCCCGATTGTACGGCGCATGGAAGCACCTGGCGTATTAGGGTTTACCTGGGATATTTATACAGACTGGGGAATTGCAGTGCGGGATTTCCGGGGAATCGCAAAGAATCCGGGAGCAGTAATTGAGTAAGCAGGAGGAAAAAAAGATGAAGGCAGAATATGTACAGAGAGGCGAAAACCTGGACTACACCAATCAGACTGGAAAAACGATTGAGGCAGGAGAAGTAGTTGTATTTGGAAACAGGATCGCAGTCGCAGGAACAACCATTTTGAAAGGGGAAACCGGAGCGCTCCATATGACAGGAGTATATAAAGTGCCGAAAAAAAACAGTGAAGCAATCGAGGCGGGAACTGATGTGTATTATTCGGAAGACGGCTTTTCGGCTACAAAAACAGGAAATGCAGTGGGATATGCAGTGCAAAAAGCAGAGGCAGATGATACGGTAGTTATTATCAACCTGAGATAGAAAGGATCCTAAAATGGCATACACACCACATAAATGGAGTACTGGGGAATTGATCACAGCGGAACGGCTGAATGCACTGGAAAACAGAGCTGCCGAACCGGGACCTGCCGGGAAGGGCGTTAAGAGCCTTTCATTGACCACGAACGGAGAAGGCAAAGTAACAGGGGGAACCTTGACGTTTTCGGATGATACAACATCCCCAGTTACAGTTACAACATCATAAGGAGTGAAAATGGGGAATGCATTCAAGGATATCATACGAAATGACAATGTATCGGTATTCCTTAATCCGAATGAATTTGGAGAGATACACCTTGTAGGCGGCCGCCGGATGAACGTGATTGTGGATGATAACGAAATGATAGAGCGTGAAAAGCGGCAATCTGGAATGAAGGATTATCGGCAAGGCGTATATAAGCGTCAGATGCTTTTTTATGCTTGCGCTACGAGTTTCGGCCCCTTACCACCAGTAGGAAGAAGCCTGAGTTTTGACAACCAGCCGTATGTTATTACGGATGCTGTAGAGGAAGATGGAATCTATTCCATCAGTCTGGAGGCGATGAGATCATGAGGACGCTCATAGCGGTCGGAATCGACACAAAGGAAGTCGATCTGATTTTTTCCCGCCTTGAAGAAAAGGGCAGCAGGGATCAGGCGTTAAAAAAAGCGCTGAATCTCACTGCCCGCCAGGCGCGGGAACGACTGACACAGAAAGCGCAGGAAACGTATGCAGTTAAGAAAACGAGCTTCCGGAAGGAGATAAAGATCCGGAGCGCCACAACAAACCGTATGTCAGCCAGTCTTTTGGCGTCGGGAAGAGCCAAGGAGATGCTGGATTTTAAGGTTTCTCCGGCAACGGTGCAAAAAGGGAACAAACGTCCAAAGATAACGAAGGGAAAGGTTTTAAAAAGAAGCCCCATGAAAAAGCTGCAAATGGGGGAACTAAAAGCGTTTGTTGTACGCTTTTCTAACGGCCATAAGGCAGTTGCACAGAGACGCAGCAAACAACGGTATCCGATCAAAAATCTGCTAAGCCCATCGGTCCCCGTGATGTTGGGAAATGCCAGAAGGGTGTATGGCATAGTTGAGCCATATATCCAGGATGATCTGGAACGGAATTTAGAGCACTTTGTCAGCATGGCGCTGGAGGGAAAAAATGACAGTAAATGAATTGCAGAAATGCCTGATTAAAGAGATTGAACAGATCACAAAAGAAATGTCTTTTCTGGACTGTGAAAGAAATCCGGCATCCATGAAGGGATACCCACAGGCCATTCCTATATTTTCTGTGTTCCGGGAAACGGACGGCATAGATAAGGAGCCTTTGGGAGAGGACAGCCTGTTTCCGTATTTTGTTGTCCGGGCAGACGGCATTGAATATCAGGCAGACGATAAAGACGGGCAGGGGAACAGGGTTCGGATCATGATCGTGTTTGCAGTAATGGACGAAGATCCGGATATGAACGGATATTACACACTGACTGCGGCAGTGGAACGAGTCATAGAACGATTTCAGAGAAAACAATCCCTGGAAGCGTTCTGGTGCAGCCGCCGGATGAATGTGGCTTATCAGGAAGATGATACATTTCCGCATTTTTTTGCAGGGATAGAAATGATCTGGTATATACCGGAGATTGAACAGGAGGAAATGTGGTGATGAAACCGACGATGGTTTATATTGGCCCATCCATCGGCCATTTGGTGCAGACTGGTACTGCATTTAAAGGCGGTTATCCGCCCAGGGTGGAAGCGGCTTTAAAAAGAGAGCCCTTTTTAAATGATTTGATGATTCCGGTTGAGCAGCTGTCTGAAGCACGAAAAGAGCTGCGCAATCCGGAGAGTGGCCTGGCGGCACTGTATCGTCGGGCAGAAGGAGGAAAGTATGGCATATAAACATGGAATTGAAGTAACGGAAAAAGCTACTTCTGTGCGCAGCCCTTTGTCTACCCAGTACGGCGTACAGGTGATTTTTGGAACCGCACCGGTAAACCTGGCAAAGGATCCGGCAGCCACAGTAAACAGACCGATCAAAGCGGACACATTTGAAGAAGCACAGGCGGCATTAGGGTACAGTGAGGATTGGGAACAATATACGCTCTGTCAGGGGATGCATGCAAGCTTCCAGCTGTTTCAGATTGCCCCGGTTATTTTCGTCAATGTTCTGGATCCGAAAAAGCATACGAAGGAGTTAGAGGAAAAAGAATATGCGGTGAGCAATCACCGGGCGATAGTTGACACTTTGGGTGTCCTGAAAGATTCAGTGACAGTGACGGCGAAAATGGAATCACGGGTTGGGATGGCTTCCGTAGAGGCTACAGTCGCATCAGGAGATCCTGTTGAACTGAAGAAAGACAAGGATTATATCTTGGATTTTGATGATTACGGACGTCTTGCAGTCACTCTTTTAAGTACGGGCGCAGCATACAGCGCATCGGGAGTTACTATAACGGGAAACGCGCTGGCTCCGGAAAAAGTAACAGAAGAAGACCTCATCGGTGCATATGATGTGGAACATGGAACGGAAAGCGGAATGGAAGTACTGCGCCAGGTATATCCGAAATACGGGCTGGTTCCTTCGATCCTTCTGGCTCCAGGATGGACGGAAAAGCCCGATGTGGGAGCGGCGCTTCAGGCAAAGTGCCAGGACATTAACGGGGCCTTCAGAGCGGTGTGCCTATTAGACCTTGATACAGAACAGGCGCATAAGTATACAGACTGTATCAAGGTGAAGGAACAGATGGGATATGACGATCCTCATGCGATCGTGCTGTGGCCGAAGGTCATAACAGCAGGACAGAGTATGAGCTATTCCGCTGTGTACGGCGCCATGATGAGTTATAATACGGCAAATAACAGCGACGTACCATATCTGTATCCTTCCAACCGTGCTCTGAACGTAGAAGGAGCCGTACTGTCAGATGGAACGGAAGTATATCTGGATCAGGTTCAGGCTGGAAATCTGAATGGAGACGGCGTGGTAACAGCGTTCTGCGATCTGGAGTGGAAATCCTATGGAAACAATACAGGATGCTATCCGGTCAATACAGATCCCAAAGACAGGTGGATCGGCTGCCGGAGAATGTTTGACTATGTAGCCAATTACTTTGTGACAGAGTACAGAAAACGTCTCGACAGCAACATGAACTGGAGGACGGTAGATGATATTGTAAACAGCTTTAATATCTGGGGGAATAGCCTGACCGCATCTGGTATGTGTGCAGGATTGTACATGGAATACCGCAGAGAAGAAAATACGGTGGAGAACATTTTAGCAGGTTATATGAAGCTTAGGATCTATTTTGCCCCATATACACCAGCAGAGTACATCGGTGCCACCATGGAATTTGACGTCTCTACGCTGGAGAACGCAATGGCAGAGGAGGGATAAAAGATGTTTAAGACACATTTAGTCAATCGATATAACGTTTACAAGAGCGGTAAGCAGCTGATCGGTGTTGCGGGAGAACTGACGCTCCCGGAAGTGACAAATCTGACGGATACCATGGAAGGAGCAGGAACCGGTGGCAATATGGATATCCCGGTAATTGGCCTGTTGGATGATATGGAGATGCAGATCGGTTTTATGTCGCTGTGTGAGGACATTTTCTCGATCATGGACCCAACGGAGGCAACCGATCTGACTCTGAATGGAGCCTTGCAGGGGACAAATGCAGGAAGCGGAGCTGTGCAGTACCAGAATGTAAGCATTTCTGTCCGCGGAATCTTAAAGCAGTTTTCGCCTGGTACTATGAAATCAGGAGGGCGTATGGATTCCAGCGTGACCCTTGGGCTGAGTTACTATAAGATCGTTTTAGGCAATAAGACAATGCTTGAAATCGACCGTCTGAACGGAGTGTTTATCATCAACGGAAAGGACATTTTAAAAGAAGTCCGTGATATGTGTTAAAGGAGGAACATATGGCAGAACAGAAAAACGATTTTTTGAAGTTGAAGCTTACAATACCGGTGGAATGGCAGGGACAGGAGATCAGGGAACTGGATCTGTCAAAACTTCGGGAAATGACAGGGGAAGAACTGAATGTGGTTTACAATCTGTATGAGACTCAGGGTGGAGAAGGGCTTATTATGCAGGAGGGAAAGCTGTTGTTCGCTCAGATCATTGCTTCCCGTATAACGGGATATCCCCTGGAAGCAATTTACAAGATCAAGGCCAAAGACAGTGTTACACTGAAGAACCGGGTATACCGTTTTTTCTTCCTTGCGGCATAGCTGGATTTTCTGATATCAGGGAAATGAACCGGACATTCATATCTGCGGGTCGGTATTCCAGATCCGGCCCGCAGTTCTTTTTGGAGCTGCCGCTTCCGACAGCTGTCCATTATGTCCAGGATACAATAGAAACAGCCAGACAGGAACGCGAAATAATAAAAAATGACAGCAGAAAGAGGCGATGACAGATGGCGGACAAAAAGAAAAAATATGAATTGGAGATCATGATCGCGGGCGGAACGGACCGGTCTTTGGAAACATCTATCAGAAGAGCTCGTAAGGAGATCGACCATCTGGAAAAGAACGCCGGACTGTCAGCGCAGAAAATAGGGGATTCCTTTGGCGGCATGAGCGTGAAAGGAATCAACAGTCTGGCAAAAGTATCCGACCGTGCATTTGACGCTATGGTGAAAGGAAGCAAGTCGGCGGCATTAGGTATAACGGCTGCACTGGGAGCAGCCACTATGACCGGAATGGGCTTTGAAAGCCAGATGAGTGCTGTACAAGCTATTTCACAGGCTTCGAAAGCAGATATGCAGAAGCTGACCAGTCTGGCAAAGGAGATGGGAGAAACCACCCAGTTTACGGCAGAGGAAGCTGGGCAGGGATTGGAATACATGGCATCAGCCGGATGGACCACGCAGCAGATGTTAGACGGTCTACCGGGAGTGATGTATCTGGCTGCGGCATCTGGAGAGGGATTGGCTCTGTCTTCCGAAATTGTAACGGGAGCACTGACTGCATTTGGGAAAAATGCCAGTGAAGCAGCACGGTTTGCGGATGTGCTGGCTCAGGCAGCCGCTGCCTCCAATACAGATGTAGCGGGGCTGGGAGGGACCCTTGAGTATGTAGCACCTGTGGCCGGGGCACTCAAATATTCCTATGAAGACGTTGCGATCGCGGCCGGATTGATGGCAAATGCAAATATTAAGGGAGAAAAGGCCGGAACGGCGTTAAGAGCTGCCCTGACGAATCTTGCAAAACCTACGGAGCAGATGCAGGGATACATGGATGACCTGTCCTTATCCTTGACAGACAGCAATGGAAATATTGTCTCTCTTCGGGAACTTCTTGGGGATGCAAGGGAAGGATTTGCAAAGCTGTCAGAAGCCCAGAAAGCGGAATATGCTGCGGGGATTGCCGGGAAAGAGGGAATGTCCGCATTGCTTGCAATCGTCAATGCTTCTCAGGAAGATTTTGATAAATTGGCACAAGCGATCGATCACAGTACTGGAGCCGCGCAGGAAATGTCTAAGATCCGCTTGAATAACTTGAAAGGAGATTTGACGATTCTTTCCAGCGCTGCTCAGGGGCTGGGAATCGAAGCATATGGGGGATTCTCGGAAGAATTAAGGGGATTGACCCAGGATGCCACTGAGGGAATCGGGATCCTTACAGAGAACCTGAAAGAAAATCTTCCTACCATCCGCCGTGAGATGAAGGAGGCCGGAGAGAGTGCAAAGGAATGGGTCTCGCCCATTTTAGAGTTTGGAGAATGGAGCCTGGATCATCCGGAAGCAATCCAGGGAACGATCGTGGGAATTACGGGAGCACTGGCGACATTTAAGGGCGTACAAACGGCACAGGCAGGCATTAAATTATTAGGGAACCTTTCGGGAATGCTCAGTGCATGGCCAGTAGCATTAGCCGGTGTTACGATCGGAGGAATAGCGGGCGTTGCCACGGCCATAAAGGCACACAATAAACAACTTAAAAAGGCGGATTTGAATAAGCGATTTGGAGATATTACCCTTTCCATGGAAGAACTAGACCAGACGGCCAGGATGATTATAGATAATGGAAATCTGGATCATGCATTGGCATCGATAGAAGAAATGGATAAGGTCAAGGATCTGTCCGAGAGCTTCCAGCAGGCTGGAAAAGAACTGGACAAGCTGAACTGGAAAATCGGAATGGGTTTTGGACTGGATGAGGGTGAGCTGCAGGATTATGCGTCTGCGGTAAATGAATCGATCCAGAGCGCTCTTCAGATCGTAGAGCAGTCGCAGTACACTACGCAGATCAGTGTGCAGGCTCTGTTTGGAAAGGATAATGCAGCTGGAAATGAACTGATCGCTGGATTTGACAGTATGTATGCATCCATCAACGGAGAAGTTCAGGAGCTTGGCAGGCAGCTGGGTGATGCATACAGCGCGGCCATGGAGGATGGAATCATCGATATAGATGAAGCCAGAACGATTCAGGAGTTACAGAAAAAGCTGGCAGACATCACCCAGCAGGTATCCAAAGCACAGTTTAATGCCAAGATGGAACGGATTGCTATGGAATACAGCGGAGAAGAGCTGGATCCGGAGACGTTCCAAAACTTACAGGCAGAGATCCAGTCGGCTGCCGCAGAACAGAAAGCAGCTCTGCAGCAGTCAACGGAATGGAGCCTTGCAAGTGTAGAACTTCAGGCAGACAGAGAAGGAAAAGATGGGCAATGGGTTGCCAAACGCAAACAGGAGATACAGGATGCGTTTGCTTCTCAACAGATGGAATTGGACATGAGCGGTGTATCGTTTACAGCCCAGTCCATTAAAGAAGCATATGGCCAAGAACTGGATAACATTCTTCCAGAAATGCAGGAAGCATTGAAACAGGCCATGGCATCAGCCATGCAGAACCATGTACAAGGTGACGAGCAACTGGCGGATTGGACAGCAGCTCAGATTCAGCCCTGGATGGACGCACAGGGATTAAGCGATGTATCGCAGAAAGCAATCCAAGATTTATGGGATACGATTGAACCCCAATTTGAACAGCTGGCAGAAATGAAACGTCAGATGGAGGAAAAGGGAGAAGAAATTCCACAGGCGTTCATGGAAAGTTTTCAAACAGCGGCCCAGATTGGAGCTGTAGCAGGAAACACAGATGCGATCTATTCACTTTTGGGAGGTATGACGGAAGATGAAACATACGCCTCCATACTGAGTGAATATGAAAATGCAGGCGGAAAGATACCAGAGGCGCTTGGAAATGGAATCCTAAACAGCACAGATTCTGTAACACAGGCAGTAGGGAGTTTAAGGGAGGAAACGCAGGCTGAACTTGACCGGCAATTCGGAAGCTTTTCCGTGGCAGGTAAAGTGAACGTGCAGTTATCTGCAGCAGGAAAAACCGGGGAGGATATCCCACACTATGCAAAAGGTGGTCTGATTGCTCGCCCAACGCTATCGTGGTTTGCGGAGGAAAGCCCGGAGATGGCAATCCCTATAGATGGGTCGAAACGCTCCATGAATTTGTGGAAGCAGGCAGGAGAACTGTTGGGTGCTTACGATCGGAATAATTATGGACGCATGGCAGGAGAATTAAATGCAGCAGGAGTGGCGTCACAGTCTCATTCCCAAGCTGTGCCTGCGGCGCCTGTATTTTCACCTGTTATTCATATACAGTCCGGGGAGAATGTAAAAGAGCAGGTAATGGAAGGGCTGAACATATCTTATGAGCGGTTCGTGGAATACATGGAGCGATTTAAAAGGGAACAGTACAGACAGGCGTTTTAAAAAGACCGCCTATGATAGGCGGCCTAAGAGAAAGAGGATCAATGCATTTGAATTTTAGAAATAAGAGCTTCCTGGAGTACCTGAGAAAAGTTGAGCCCCATAGAAGTTGCGGCTTCGTTTAACCACTCTGGAATGGTAAGCGTTTTTTTGACGGCTTTATTATTATACATTTTTCGGTAAGCCATGGTATCACAGGCGATAAAATTAACAAATTCATTTTCAGATACTGTAATAGCCGTAGGAACAGATGCTTTGGGGATTTCTCGCCCCTCTTTTTCGTACCCATAGAGAGTGAGAGCCAAGGCATCCTCGGCCATTTCGATTCCATCTTCCAGATTGTCTCCACAGGTGTAGCAACCTTCTAAGTCTGGAAAAATAATGGAATAGGTACCATCCTCTTCAAGAGTAAAAACTGCGGGATAAGCATATTTAGACATAATTGATTCCTCCTTGTTATTCTATAAAAATATGATAAAAGGGCCGGGGCTATTTAAGCCCCGCATCCTTCAGTATGTTGTTTACCGTTCCTGTAGAAACCTCTGCTTTGTGGCGTGGTACTGTGAATTGCTTGCCAGTTATTTCACTGTACCATACATCATGGCGACTGCCATGCCTCAGAATGTAGCATTGGTTCTTTTTTAATTTTTTGATTAACTCCTGAGTATTCATATTACCTCCTCTCTTATGTTAATATTATAGCACGTATAAATACGTATGTCAAGCGAAATACGTGTAAATACGTAAAAAAGTTTGGAAAAGGAGCTGATTTCATATGAACGAAGCCTATCGGACGATTCAGGGGGACACCTGGGATATGATCGCAAAAAAAGTTTATGGTGATGAAAAATACCTGGACTATTTGATGGCCCATAATTTTTCACTGTTGGATTATTTTGTTTTTCCGGCAGGAGTTACGGTAAATACTCCTTTGCTTTCCTCTCAGACACAGCAGGATGATCTGCCATCATGGCGTAAGGGGGTGCAGGCTTGAAAACACGAAAAAAATCTGTGAGTTTAATTTATAACGGAACAGAGGCGTACAGCGAACTATCTCCTTATTTGGAGCAGATTACTTACACCGATTCAGTAGATGAATCAGATATGATTTCACTGGAATTGTCAGATCGGGACCTGAAATGGAGAAATGCATGGATCCCGCGCAAAGGAGATATTTTGATTCCGGCTCTTACTTTGGAGGACTGGAATTATGAGGGCGAAAAAATGACAATCCAGTGTGGATCTTTTATAGTGGATGATTTTGGGTTTTCTTCTCCGCCCGCGATAGGAAATATAAACGGGGTCTCATCCCCGGTTAATACGGGATTCAAAGAAACGGAAAATACAAAAACATGGGAGGCGGCCACAGTACAGCTGATCGCAGGGGAAATTGCCGGGAAATACGGATTAAACCTGATCTATGAGGCACAGGAAATCGCTGTTGCAAAAATCGAACAGGATAAAAGAACAGATAGCGATTTTCTGAAAACGATGTGCGAAAAATATGGTTTGGGGGTTAAGGTTTTTTACAACCGTTTAGTGATTTGGGATTACAGGGAGTATTTCGGCCGTACTCCCGTAACCGAAATAAAACCTGAGATGTGCTCAAAGTGGTCGTACAGGAGTTCCATGCAAGGGACTTATACAGGTGCGCGGGTGAGCTATAAGAACCCCAAAACGAAGAAAATGGTGGACGTTCTGGTAGGAACGGAAGAAAGACTGTATAAAACGAACCAGAAGGCAGACAGCGAAGCGGATGCACGTTTGATCGGTGAAGCAGCGATCAGAAACGCCAACCGCAGGGAAAGTACAATGCAGCTGACTATGCCGCCTCAGTTTTTGTTGATGGCGACATTAACCGTGCGATTAAATGGATTCGGACAGATGGACGGAGCCTATTTTATCGAAAAGGTTACACACCAGATTGGGCGTAAGGCTTATGTAATGCAGGTGTTGTTGAGCAGGATACCAGAGGGCGATTCAGAAAAAATATCTGCCCCAACAGAAACAGGAACGGGAAATGCCTACATAGTGCAGAAGGGGGATAATCTGTGGGATTTATCCCAGGAGTTTTATGGGACACCATCCAGGTGCGAAGAAATATACCGCGCAAATAAAGACAGGATTGAGACTGAAGCCAGAGAACACGGAAAGAGCAACTCCAGCAATGGATATTGGATCTGGCCTGGGACTCCGCTTGATATACCATTATAGGAGGTGAGACGGGTGCAGGATATTGCAAGAGTAGGGGTGGTATCCTCCATAGAAAAGGATGGAGGGATACGTATCTACTACCAGGACCGGGAACAGACTACAGCCCCCATGCAGCTGTTCTCCGGATATGGAGAATATGCGCCGCCACAGATCGGGACTCAGGTATTAGTCATCCATCTGTCAAATGATACCAGCAGCGGAGTTGTACTGGGAAACGTCCGGAGCCAGGAGGATGCCGTGCCAGAAGGTGCCTTGTATAGAAAAGACTTAGGGGAAGGGGCATATGTGGAGCTCCGGCCAGGCATTGTCATTATTCGCGGCCCGGAAATCCGATTTGAAAATGAAGATGAAAGCATAAGCTTATCTGAGATCCTGGAACTTGAAAAACGGGTTAAACGATTGGAGGAGAAAGCGTGATCGGATTATTGGGAGATATTCGGTTCAGAGTATCAGACAAACGTGTATTGACAATATGCAATCTAAAACGGGAAATCAGCTCTTCGTGGAATACAATGGACAGAATTGGCCTAAAACCTTTGACGGAGTATGCTGGGCCGAACCTTCAAACGATATCGTTTGAAATGACGCTTGATGCCTCTTTGGGGATAAAACCCAGAGTGATGCTGCAGACACTGGAACGGATGGCAGAGGGACAGGAAGCGTATGAGCTTGTATTAGGGAGACGGCTGATCGGAAAGAATAAGTGGGTTATCACAAAGTGCTCTGCCGCCTATGATGTGATTTTGCGGGGCGGGGAGATTTACAAAGCAACCGTCAATCTGAATTTACAGGAATATGTGTAGGAGCGGCAGATGGATCGGAAATTTAAAATTGATGTTGAAGGAACGGAAGAAGAGAAGGAATTGATCCGAACACTGACAACCCTTTTTTCTACACGGGCAGGAAGCCAGCCGGCAGACCGGGAGTTCGGGATCGACTGGAGCTGTATGGATGAACTGCCGGAAGTAGCGGAAAGCCTGTTCGCATTGGAAGCGTATAGAAAAGTTGAACGCTATGAACCAAGGGTTGAAATCAAGGATATCAAATTTGAAAATACACAAGGGGTATTACTCCCTTGTATTTATTTTGTCAGAAAGGAAAACGTTTGATGGAAGGAATTGAAAGGCTGAAAAACTATCCGGACGTAACGTTTATTGAAGCAATCAGCTTTGAAAAATTAAAAGAAAGTATGGTAAGCGATTTTGAAAAACGGTACAGGGAATTGACCGGAAACACTATGACACTGGCGGCAGCAGATCCATACCGTTTGATTTTGTATGCTTGTGCGGTGGCAATTTACCAGGGATATCAATATACTGACAAAGCAGGAAAGATGGGACTGCTAAAGTATAGTACAGGGGACTTTCTGGATAATCTTGCAGCGCTTAAGGGTATAACACGAAATGAAGCTGTTCCGTCCAGAACAACAATGAGGTTTACACTATCGGCAGTACAGAGCAGAAAGGCTGTTATCCCAAAAGGAACACGCCTGAAGGGACAGGAATTGTATTTTGAAACAGTGGAAGAAGGTGAGATACCGGCAGGAGAATTGACGGCAGACGTTCCAGCTGTATGCCAGACTTCAGGGGCAATAGGCAACGGATACAGAGAAGGAGATATCACAACTCTGGTAGATCCACTGCCATTTAACGCAAAAGTATCCAATGTAGAGATTACGGACGGAGGAGCGGACCGGGAAGAGGATGCAGATCTGGCGGAACGTATCTATCTTGCCCCGTCCAAATATTCTACGGCCGGGCCTGAACCGGCATATGAATACTGGGTGAAGACATACAACTCTGCTGTTGACGAATGCAGAGTGATAACGGAATCTCCGGGTGAGGTAGATATTTATATTATGGTAGATGGTAAATTGCCGACAGAATCCTTTATAAAAGAACTGACGGAAAAACTGAAGAATGGAGAGCAGAGGCCATTAACGGACCATGTAGTGGTCAAGGCTCCAGAAACGGTAAAGTATGAGATCAATTTTACGTACTATATTCGGTCTTCGGATAGGGATATGGTGGATACGATCCAGAAGGCAGTGGAGAATGCCTGTAATAATTTTATAGCATGGCAAAAAAAAATCGGAAAAGATATTACGCCATCGCAGCTGATCAGCGAAATTATGCAGGCTGGCGTCCAGTCAGTAGAGATTAAAAAACCATCCTATACAGAGATCTCCGATTCTCAGATCGGCATTACTTCTGAACCAGTAATTACTTATGGAGGTCTTAGGGATGGTTGAGTTTTTACATGGAGAAATAAAAGACATTCTGCCTCACAATCTGCTTACACCGGAAATATACTCGGTCAGTTATGCGGTAGGAGAGGCGATGAGACGTTGGGGACGTTTCTGCGCATCCGTACACCTGTATGCAGAAATAAGCTGTGTTCCGGAAGAGGTACTGGATTTGATGGCAATAGAAATGAATACCCAGTATTATGATCAGTCAATGAACCGAAAGATGAAGGAACGGCTGATTATGCAAAGTTTGGTCTGGCACTTGCGGGCAGGAACCCCTTCTGTACTTAATGAATTCCTGGCAACTGTATTGGGAGGAGGATATATAGAAGAATGGATGGAGTATGATGGGGAACCCTATCATTTCCGAGCCTACGCCAAAGTGGATGAAGGGATGGAGGTCCCTTTGGGATATGTAACAGAAATAAAGCGGCAGCTGAATACATACAAAAATGTACGATCATGGCTGGAAGATTTCTTCCTGATGATGCAGACTGCGGTAACAGAAACGATCGAAGTAAGCAGCCGGCTGGAGCTATTCACAGAGTTTTATGCAAGGAACAACAGAGCCTATCTATTACTGGATGGGAGCTGGGATCTGGACGGCCTCTATTATCTGAATGGATATAAGACAGAAAATATGGATCTGTATCCGGTACGGCTAAGGATTTCAGGAGAAATTCCGGTGACAATTACGTGTGGAAAAGATTCTGCCATGCAGGTAGAAAGCCGTGCAAACTTGGAATTGGCAGCAGAAACAATTTTTGATGTAACAGGACAGGCTGTTCAAATGATTTACATAGAGGACTGCTTGGGAATAGTAGGAAAAACAGAAATTGGATGTGAAGCAGCAGGGCACTTGAGGGTAGAAAACAATCTGTGGTATTTGGATGGAACATATTTGTTAGACGGAATAAAAATATTAAATGCGCAAATTTTTGACTATGACTTATAGAGAGGAGAATGGATATGCCAAATGGAGTAATTACGGAGATTGGGAGAAAGAAGCTTTGCAAAGCACACGCAGGAGATGTTACGCTGCCTAAAATAACTCAAATGGCGTTTGGGAGCGGTGGTGTTAATCCGAGTGGGGAAGTGATCGCGCCAACAGGAGCAGAAACCGCTCTGAAAAAAGAAATATTGAAAAAGAACATTGGCGGCCATATGTATACCAATGAAAAGGAAACTTCCTGCCGTTACACTGCCCGTTTGGAAAAAGAAGAACTTGCAAATCAGAGCATTTCTGAGCAGGGGCTGTTTGACGAGGATGGAGATCTGGTTGCGTATATAACATTTTTACCTAAAGGAAAAGATGAGGGCATGGTGTTTATTTTTGATATGGATGAAATTTTCTAAGGAGGAACATATGGCAGACTTACCGATCACAGAAAACCCGCAATTTTCAGAAACTATGGAGGCACTTACGCCTCAGGATCGTGCAGAACCGCAGACATTTGACATACGTTATCAGAAGCTGCTGGATAATGATAATTATTTAAAAAAGAAAATAATGGGACGAAAAAATATTGTTTTTTTAGCAGCAGGCTGGACAGGAGAGGGATCGTTTAAACAGACGGTTAGTGTAGAAGGAATTACAGCAGAGGATGTCCCCGTTCCTGCGTTTGTGGACGACGGAGGAAATGAAGCAGAAAGCAAGGCAAAAAAGAAAGCATATGGTTGTATTACATATTTTGAAAGCAGCGATGGAACTGTAACAGCAGTTTGCAATTACAAAAAACCGGAAGCGGACTGTACGATTGAACTGAAGGGAGTGTAAGCATATGGCGAGATTTTATCCGATTGGGGCAGCTGGGGGCGGAGCCGGAAGCGATGACTGCACCGGAACAGCCGCAGAGCTGCTGAAAGGCTACACGGGCATATTGAAAGGATCGGATGATGAACCGGTTCAGGGAATATTGGAATTGACAGGGAACGCCCAGGCAGCCCATGTGCTGAATGGAGAGACGTTTTATAGCAATGATGCCAAAACCAAACATACAGGTAATATGACCGTTAATAGTTTACTGTCTTTTAGTGTTGCCGCCTATTCCGGAAGAAGGGTCATAGCTACCTGGACAAATCCGAATCAGGCGGCTGGCCGACCATATAGCGGAGTTATCATTCGATATGACACGGGAGGGTATCCTGGCGCATCTGGCGGAGTTCAGATTTATAAAGGAGCGGGGAACAACCATTCTGCCGGAGCTGCTTCACAGGCGTTTCTTGATTTGCCGAATCTGAATACAAGATATTTCTTATCATGTACTCCGTATGTTACTACCAGTATTGGCGAACTGTTTGGCCCAACTCTTAATGCAGAGATTACAACAGGAGGCTCTACCAGCAGAACGTTTACAGCTTCCGGTTCTTTTGTTGTAGAAGGATTTACTAAGATGGATGTATTTCTTGTTGGAGGAGGCGGAGGGGCTGGGTATGCTGGTGGAGGAAGCGGATATACTGCTACTCAATATGGGATTCCAATCACTACGGGAAATAATGTTTCGGTTGTTGTTGGAGGAGGTGGCGGACCAGCATCTAATGGCGGTACCTCATCTATTAGCGTAAATGGTGCGGTGAAAGCTTCAGCAGCTGGAGGAAATGGTGCTCCTGATTCGTATGGAGTAGCTGCCGGAAATGGGGGATCCGGAGGCGGAGGAAGCTCTACAGGTAGAGTAAGAGGAGGAAATGGTGGTTCTGATGGCGGAAATGGAGCATTTCCTAAATTCCCAAATGGTACAGGACAGGGAAGAACCACGAGAGCATGGGGTAATTCTGTGGGTGCTTTATATGCAGGCGGCGGAGCTGGCGGCAATAACCACTATAACAATAGAAATAATGAGGGGGACCGCGTAGAATATTTTAATTTAGGTGGAACTGGAGGTGCCGGAGGCGGAGGAAATGGCGGTGGATGGGAAGGAACCAATTACGGAAAAGCTGTCTATCCAACTAATGGTACTCCAAATACTGGTGGTGGCGGAGGTGGCAGATACTCATCATCTGATGGCTGGGGATCATGCAATCCTGCCTATGGTGGTTCTGGCATTGTAATTGTAAATTTGTATTAGGAAAGCGAGGGCAAAATGAAACGAGAGTTTGCGAAAGCATATATTCTGGTTGATACGATGAAGGAAGGCACAGTACAGAATATTGCGATGTTTAATGATTATGAAGAAGCAAACAGAGCTGCCATGGCTGCGTATGGTGATGAGGCATTTGCAGAAGAGTATAAATGGCTTGTTCAGGCAGGGGACAGGTATCGTAATGGCATTTTTTATACGGTTGCAGGAGATGTGGAAGAGCCGGCTGAATATATTCCAACTGATTCAGAGCAGATCATGCGGTTGAGTCAGGAAAATGCAGAGTTAACAATGGCATTGGCAGACATGATAGGAGGTGTATCAGCATGATTGGTAATATCCAGAAGTCTATCATTATCCGGGCAATGCGCATACGGAAGGAAGCTGGAGAAGATCCAGAAAAGATCCTGAAAGGATACAAAAACCTGACGGAAGAGGAACGGAAGGAGATTTTGAGGGTAGTAGAGCAGTAAGGAGATATGCCATGGAGTACATACAGACAATCCTCGCCATTTGCGGAGGGATAAGTATCATAGGTGGAGCCGGTGCGGTTATCGTTAAGGTAATCAAGCCGGCTTTTCATCTGACAGCACGAGTCCAGAAACTGGAAGAGCATTCGGACAAGGATTACAAGCGTCTGGTTGCTCTGGAAAATATGCAGAAACAGCAGTCCAAGAGTCTTGCAGCTCTGCTCAATCATCAGATCACCGGTAATGGGATAGATACGATGAAGCAGATCCGGGACGAGCTGTTGGAATCTATTATAGACCAGTAGAAGGGAGGTGAGGAACTATGCTTAAGAACTGTGTATTTAGGGCTGATGTGGATACCATCCAGTGGGTCAAGGCCGCAGGTATCCGTGCCATTAAGACCATGGCGCAGACATTTGTCGCCACCATCGGCTCGGCAGCGGTCATGGGTGAGGTCAACTGGCCTATGGTAGCCAGTGCATCCGCGCTGGCAGGTATCCTGTCAGTGGCAACGTCCATCGCAGGACTTCCGGAGCTGCCAGCCAAGACCTGAGAGGGGGTGATCCAACATCTCCCGTCCGGCAGGGTCAGAGCCGGAGCAACTATTACATCATTTTGAAAGTGAGGAAAAAGATTATGGCAAACGCAACAGGAAAGAGAGCAGACAAGAGAACCGCAGAACAGAGAAAGAATGACGCAGCCCAGAAGAGAAGACCCAAGGGCGCGCAGGATACTACTTTTGTGACCACCGGCCCAGCAACTAAAAAGGAAGACGAGAGAGCGGTAGGCACGGAAGATAAGTAAGCTGTGCGACGTCGCAACACAGGCAGGCCCCGGGATTTCCTGGGGCCGTTTTTGGTTGGAGGGAATATGATTACAGCAGTATTTACAGATAACGATGATTACTCCCACGCCTACGGCCTCTGGCAGTGGGATTATGGTCAGCAGCTCAGGATAGAGGGACTGCATCTTCCGACGGCGGTAGAAATTCACTTTGCACTACAGGAGACCGGCGGTGAGGCCATAACCCGTGTGGGTACCACTAAGGACGGCGTAACAACCGTCACAATCCCGGACAGTGTGCTGGAGGGAAATCGTGCGACATGGACGGCAGATAAGGCATATAACATCTATGCGTGGGTATACCTGTCGGATAAATTATCCGGCGAGACGATCAAGCGCATTACCATGCAGGTCAAATCACGCCCCAAGCCGGAAGCCTTTGAGGCACCGGGAGATGGAGAAATATTTAGGGAGGCGATTGAGGCCGTCAATGATGCTGCCAAACGTGCGGAAGAGGCCGGTGACAAGGCTGTATCCGCTGCGGATGAGGCCAAGGCAGCAGCCACCCAGACAGCGGAGCATCTGCAAGTGGTACAGGGTCTTGCAGAGCAGGTAGAGACCAATGCCGACACTGTGGCACAGGATAAGCAGACTGTAACAGGGATGCTCTCTCAGGCACAGCAGGCAGCCTCAGATGCGGCGTTATCAGCACAGGCAGCCAAGTTATCAGAGACAGCCGCAGTACAGGCACAGACGGGCGCTGAGGCGGCTGAGGATACAGCAAGACAGTACGCTGAGGAGACGGAGGCAGACCGGCAGGCAGTTGCCAATGATAAGCAGGTAGTTAGCCAGATGAGGGAAGCAGTGGCGGCAGACCGTCAGGCGGTAGAGCAGACCGCTGCGCAGTTTGGACAGACCTCTCAGGATGCGCTTACAGCCATAGGGCAGGCTCAGAGCACAGCTGTGGGAGCTGTTAAGGCCGAGGGCAATAAACAGACCACAGCGGTACAGGAGGCAGGCACACAGGCGGTCAGTGAGGTTACTGAGGCCAAGACTACAGCAGTGGAGGCAGTCACCGCGGAGGGCGATAAGCAGACCAAAAGGGTTGAGGATGCGGCTGCCGGGATTGTGGCGGATAGGGAGCAGATCAGCCAGAATAAGACTGATATAGCCGGTCTGGTGGAAGGGATGACAGATCTGGCACCGGCAATCCATAGCACGGCTTCTGGCTCCGTCATTACCGCCAATGATGCCGCAGAAGGCCGTCCGTTCCGGGGGCTGAGAGTGTTTGGAAAGAGTACGCAGCGTACTACGACCGGAGCGCAGCTATTAAGTATAAAACAGGAAGATGTAGCAAATAAAGATGGGTTATCCGCAAAGGTTAATGTTGACGGTGGCATTACAGTTACAGGCACCCCTGACAAACAATATGCGACCATATACGGGAAAGATATAATTTTATCACCAGGCAAATATTATTTAAACGGTGGAAATGGTAGTGCCGGTGCAGTGTTGCTCAAAGCAAGAATAACTTTTAGTGATGGGAGTAGTAAAAATTGTGCAAATGGTTCATTTGAAGTAACGCCTGATACGAAAAGTGTAAGTATCCTAATACAATATGAATCTGCTACTATTCAATCAGTAAATTACACAATTTATCCCATGCTGAATAAAGGTGAAACAGCACTTCCTTTTGAACCCTACACCGGCGGCAAACCATCCCCCAGTCCAGAATATCCACAGGAGATAGTGAGTGCTGGGGAGGGTGGGAGCATTGCGGTTGGAGTGACGGGGAAGAATTTTGCAACTATTGATGTAGATGAATATCTTAAGGCAGGCTGGCAAGGGAGAATTGAACCTATCAATAATGGCATAAAAATTATAGCCATTAATGGTTGGCACATGGAATTACTTTATATTCCATTTTTGGCAGGAAAAGAGATAACAGTATCATTTACTTACAGACAAATACCGGAAGAGACTAGTTCGCAAAATACAAATAATGCGTTTTGCTTTGTTAACACTAATGTATATCCTAATGATAGTAAAGATATTAAATTTAAGATCAATTCACCGAGTATAGATTCTACGAAAGTGTCGTGTTCGTTTGTTGCAAGAAGTGCGTATTTAGGTTTCTTTATACGATTAGATAAAGAAGGCTCTGACTCTGGATTAAAGAGAACAATTGAAATTACCAATTTCCAGATAGAATTAGGAAACAAGGAGACTCCACACGAGCCTTACACCCATCAGACCCTCACCCTCCAAACCCCTAACGGCCTCCCCGGTGTACCAGTCAGCAAGGACGGCAACTACACAGATTCCAACGGTCAGCAGTGGGTGTGCGATGAGATTGACTTGGGGCGTGGGAAGTATGTGCAGAGGGTAAAAGACTTCATTATCAATCGGAACACTAATATATCAACCTCAATGGGTGATTATGGCGCACCAGAAAAAGATACCATTTTGGCTCGTTATTTAGATAAGACCATTAAAAAACTTGGTGCTGTTTTATGCCGAGAGTTGATATGTGCTAAAAACTGGAGTAACGATAGTGAATCAGTATTTGCAACAGAAACCAGTATTGATTTTAGACTATCAAGAAAAAGACTTGGATTGGGAACAGATACAACGACTGATGAAAATAAAACAGAGGTTCTTAAATTTTTGGAAACCACTCCGCTTCATTGCCTTGTGGAATTAAATACTCCCATCGAGCGGGATCTCACCCCCGAAGAGATTGCCGCCTACAAGGCCCTGCGGACATACGGCCCGACTACTGTGATTACCAATGACGCAGGAGCAGGAATGGAAGTGACGTATGTAGCGGATACCAAGGCTTACATCGACAAGAAATTTAAGGAATTAAATCAAGCTATCGTGAACACTCAAATTGCATTGTTATAGGAGGTATAAATGTACGATATTGTAAAAAATGTTATTATATCAGGTGATTTTAGATTATCTGATATGCAGACTAAAATTGATACTCTCTGGGTACAGGGAGATTTGACTGAAGATGAAAGAAATGAGTTAATTGCTATTATGAAACAATATGTCAAACCGGAATCAGAAGCTCCAGAACAGATAGAATTGTACAAGCAGCTACTTGCAAAATATGAATCTCTGGATGAGCGTGTGACCAAGTTGGAAAATGGCGGTGTGACACCGGAACCACCTACAGGCGTAGAAATTCCTGTCTGGGAGCCTTGGGACGGCATCAGTGATCAGTACCAATATGGAGCTGTAGTTACAGTCGATCAGAAATATTACATTAGTGCGCATCAGGGACAGAATACCTGGATGTCGGGTAGCATGGGAACGGAAGGACTATGGAAGGAGATCAGTAAAGAAGATGCGGAGGCTGTAATATCCGGCACGAAAACACCGGATCAGGTGGTTAAGGGAGAATAAGGTATGGAGATAAGACGAGAGATTAAGCAGATAAATTGTTACGCAGGTCAAAACCGTCCTGCGTGGATTGTAATCCATGAGACAGATAATTACAGTAAGGGCGCAGGCGCACTCAAACACGCTCAGGCCCATAAAAACGGCAACCTGTCCACGTCTGTGCATTGGTATGTAGATGATACGGTAGCAGTACAGACGTTGTATTACAGCGACGGTGCATACGCAGTCGGTAGACAGTACGGTACGCCTCTGGTGCCGGGAGTAACCAACACCAACAGCATCAACATTGAGATCTGTGTCAATCCAGACTCTGATTACGATCAGGCTCGGGCAAACTGCATTGAGCTGGTAAGGCAGATCATGGCAGAGCTGGAGATACCTGCGGATCATGTAATCCGACACTACGACGCCAAGCGCAAGCACTGTCCCCGTAAGATGCTGGATCAGCCGCAGTTATGGACAGACTTCAAGGCAGCGTTGGCCGAACCGCAGAAAAAATCAGGCTGGCAGCAGGAAGATGGCGGTTGGCGCTACTACCTCGGCAACGGTCAGCCAGTATGCAACGATTGGTACTGGCATGAGGGCAAGTGGTACTGGTTCGACGGCTCCGGCCTCATGGTACATGACGTCTGGTACAAGTACAAGGATCACTGGTACTACCTGGGCGCTGACGGTGCTATGGTAACAGGTCAGCAGACCATAGACGGCAAGTGGTATGTGATGGATGATGAGGGCCGGATGATTATGGAGCCGGTGACGCTTACTCCGGATCAGGATGGGGCGCTGCGGTGGCCGGGGCTGGCGAAATAGGCTTTTATGGTGTAAAAAGAGCGGGCAAATTACACCTGCCCGCTCGTCATTATATTATATATTTATCTCTTTATTTAGGGATAAATTGATGCTTTTTAAATTTTCTCTATCTTCTTCGGTCTGGACAAATTCTAATAAATCTTTTGGCTGTAAATCCAAAATATTACAAATAGCATTTATAGCACCAAGTGTAATAGATGTATCTTCTTTTTTTAACTTATATAGCGTGTTTTGACTTATTAACCCACTTGTTTTTGCTTTGTACGTGTTAAATCCAGCACGCTGTAGTGCATCATAGACATTGATTTTATACTTTAGCATTTTAACACCTCCGTTTTTATAATAATAGCATATATGGCAAAGTGAAAAAAGTCAATAAAATATTTCTTTTAAAAGTGATAAAAACTATTGACATCTCTTTTAAAAGTGATATAATGTAGTTACAACAAAGAATGGAGGAAATAGAGATGAAAAAATATGACTTAAGCAATATTATGAAGCAGGCTTGGAAGATGGTTAAAGAAATCGGATTGACTATTTCCGCCGCACTTAAAAAATCTTGGCAGGAGGCAAAGAAGATGAAAGATGAAGTTAAGAATGTAGTGGTAAAGAGTTTTTATGATTACAATGCACGTCGGTATGGCACACCGTGGGTGACTGTGATGGACGAGCAGGGTAAATACGATTTTACCAAAAGAATCGGAACTTTTACCGGCAACGCTGATGATGGCGGGGATTTGATTGTATACGCTCCCGTAGTTGGCCAGGTATATGGTTACGGTCAAAAAGATTACCGCGGTAACAACACCATTAAACGGTTTTGCGTGTGGACCGAAAACGGTTTTGCAGAGTGTGATAAGATGGGTAAAATAAAGGAGGCGTAATCGATGAAAGAAATCAGCAGGAAGGAAATAGAACAGCAGGTTCGAGAGGAGCTTAAGGAAGCGAGAGCGTTCTGCTCTTATGGTTATGGAAGGTATTACACGATGATGATTGATTTATCAGATGGGAGCATTTGGTCAGATCACTTCCTGGATTGTGAGACTTGGAAAGAGTATCACAGTGAAAACATCGTGAGATTAAGTACCAATGGCATGATTGATAATGTGGACAGTGCGTATATTGATGATGCCGTTGATAAGTTGACCACAGCAGGATGGATTGTCAAAAAATAAGCGGCTGCGTAACCGACCAAAGTACACCGCAACCGCTACCAACTAAGGGCAGCTTCATTATATCATAGCTGCCCCTAACATTACAAGGAGAGCTGAATGAAAAAGAAAGAAGTAATAGTGGCTATATATATTAGGGTTAGCACCTTAGATCAAGCAAGGGAAGGTTATTCTTTGAAAATGCAAGAACAGACATTGCGTGAGTGGTGCAAAGAAAAAGGATATATCATTTATGATCTGTATGCCGACAGAGGCATAAGTGGAAAAGATTTTAATCATAGGCCTGATATGTTGCGCTTGATGCGTGATGCAAAGGATGGGTGCTTTAATTCTGTGGTATTCTGGGCTTTGAGTAGATTTACCAGAAGCGTACAGGATTTGTATAATACATTAGATAAGTTCCAAAAATGGGGGGTGTCCATGGTGTCTTATACAGAGGCATTTGACACGTCTACACCTATGGGACGGGCTATGATCGGAATAGTCGGAGTCTTTGCGCAGCTGGAAAGAGAAATTACCAGCGAAAGAGTAGCGGCTGCTATGCAGATGCGAGCAGCGCAAGGGAAACGAACCTGCAGTGAGATTTTGGGATATGATAAAAAAGGAAAAGACAGCTTTTCGGTCAATCCCCAAGAAGCAGAATATGTTAAATTTTGTTTTGAGAAGTATTTGGAAAGAAAAAACCTGTCAGAAGTGGCTGAGTTATGTCGGCAACATGGCTATCGTGGAAAGCGCGGAAAAGAACCATGTGCATGGACGGTTTCCGTTATTTTGAGCCGTCCACAATACTGTGGATATAATCCGTATTGCGGAGAATATTATAAAGGGGATTACGATCCCATAATATCGATAGAAACATACAACAAAGTACAACGATTGTTGGAAAGACAAGGCAAAATAGTAGGACGGAATAGAAGAAGGAGACTTATGCATTTATAATATTCAAGACGATATAGGTATCTGGGGGTAATATAAAAAGCGACTGCAAAATAAAGCAGTCGCTTTTTTGAAAAAAATCCGTATATGAGCCGAAACTCAACATAACAAAAAATATAATAAAACTTAAATCCACAATGCGGTGATGCATTGACAAGGTACTTGAAGTATAATACTGATTCTTGCGGATGTCAAGGGAATTTGGAAATGATATTCGCATAGGAAGCCATATCTAAATTATTGCAGTATGGAAGCGACTACCAATGAATGGTATCTGCTTCTATTTTTGTTTATACTCACTTTTTTATTATGCGTTTGGAACGGAAACATAATAAAAAAGTGAGTATTAAAGTACAATGGAAAGTTCTGATCCATCCCATACACATTCTTTTAAGATATCTCTCATAATACGATTCTTTTCTTCGGCAGTAAATCCATTTAGTCCTTTCATGACATTTTGGATATGCTGCGCTTTGCCCTCGGCCGATTCATTTAATTCATCCCGTTTTTTGATTTCAACATTTATTACAGCTCTTTCGCGCTTGAGAAATTGGAGATCAGAATCTAATCTCTCGATTTCAGCAACGATATATTTTGAGGCAGCTGAACCATCTGCGAGAGCCAGAGAGGATGCGAGCCGCCCGATTCGAGATTCTATGGAGGAAATTTTGTTATTGATTGTTTTGATATCCGGAAGAGGAAGCTCACTTTTTTGGACAAAGCGGTAAATCATAGATGGATCGATCTCAATAGAGTGCAGAGTGTTGAGAAGCTTTTGGTCTATGATATCAACTTTAATTTGTTTCCGATCACACGCCTCAACGCCATTCTTCATACGACGGAGGCAATAGTACCAGGATGATACCTCACCGTTTATCTTCTTTTTTCTCGATACGGCCATAATGGATCCGCAAGAACACCTAAGTATACCTTTAAGGAGAGGGATATCGTATTTCTGGGTTTTGTCAAATTTATTTTCAGAAAATTGGTTTTGAACTGCAAGCCATTTGGCAGCGGGCATAAACGGTTTATGTAGGCCGAGGCAGACCAGCCATTTTTCGGGTGGCTGTAGCTGATGCTTTTTATTTACCCCTGTTGATCTGCCATAAATCATAACACCTACACTGCCATCCCACTTTTCGCGAGGAGAATCAGGATCCATTTGACAGCCTTTAGCAGCAAAATAGTCATATATCTCAGGTGTGGCTTCAACACAATAAGGCATGGTCAATATTTTGTACAACTGAGTGGTTGAGAAAAACGCCCCGTTTCGGGTTTTAATTCCCTCTTTTCGAAAATTTGTTTCCATAGATTGCAGCGAGCAATGATTCTTTAAAAAAGAGTCATAGATCCATATGTTATATGCTACACCATCCGGATCTGGTTCAATCGTAACGTGCTTTTTTCCGTTGATGAGGATATTTTTGCGTACATAACCATAGGGAGGGTTTCCACCAGTCCAAAATCCTTTTTTGGCCAGTCCTATCATATTGTCACGCACTCGCGTGGCAATGGTTTCCCGCTCCATTTGTGCAAAAACAACTGTGACATACATCATGGCTCTTCCGATCGGTGTAGTTGTGTCGATATTTTCTTTAATGGAAATGAACATTACATGATATTCTTCCAACATGGCATAGATATTAGAAAAATCACGCACATCCCTGGATATTCTATCAAGCTGATAAACTACCAGAACATTGATTGCGCCGGATTTTACATCTTCAAGTAGTCTCTGTAAATCTGGGCGCTTTGTGTTGGCCCCTGTGTAATCCTCATCCGAATATGATGTTATAAGGGTAATATCATCAGCTTTAAAATGCGTTTTGATATAATCATTACACATCCGATGCTGGTTATCTACGGAATCAGACTTATCAGAATAGACAGATTTTCTTCCATAAATTCCAAAAAACATTCAATCATCCTCCTTTTTTGGGTACAAAAATAACAGCCAGCAGGAACGAATGTTCCGCTTGCATGGCTGCCCCGGAGATGATACAATGAATTATGAATGTTGATGTAACTCTTCGGGGTTATATAAAGCCGTTCCTGTTGGCGCAGGGGCGGTTTTTGCAATTTGACAAATAAACGGATTTGACATATAATATACTTAACAAGACAGCCGATACGATAGCACAAACCTATCCGTTTCCGGCAAAATAACTCACTAAGAAATAGCGCCTTACTTTACCAGAGCAGGGGCGCTATTTCTTATTTGTATAATTCAGAATGGCGACAATTAACAATGCAACAGTTAATATAATCTGAAATTCCTCATATGTACTCATAAGCACCACTCCTTCCGCAAGACTCGGAAACGGGTGGTATGTGCGCCCTATCGGCTGCCCGGGTAAGTATATTATATTTCAATGTACTATTTTTAAAATTTAGCTCTAAGTTCTACTACACGTCCGATGATTCTTACAGGTTTTGTTTCTATTTCTTCTTTTGAAAATACCATAGGTTCATATTTAGGGTTATTGGATAAGAGCATAATTCCCTCAGCATATTTTTTTAACCGTTTGCAAGTAGCGTCACATCCATTTACCATTGCAATTACAATTTCTCCGGATTCCGCATCCTCTTGCCTGCGAACAATAACTACGTCACCCTCGGACATTCTTGGCTCCATAGAATCACCATGGATTCTTAGACCAAAAAACTCTCCGGTAGCAGCCATATCTTCAGAAATTTCCTCTGTATCAATAATATCCTCTACAGCTTCAATCGGGATTCCAGCAGCTACTCGGCCAAGAACATTGATGGTAATGCCTTTTTTCTTTTTTTTACCATAATCGAGGTCAGGAGTATCGGTACTATTTGAACCTATTAAATAGGCAGGAGAAACGCCGAAAACCTCGGCTAACTTTGCGATATTATCACGTCGCATATTTGCGATTATGCCATTTTCCCATTTACGAACAGTGCTTTTTCCGACACCAATCCTATCTCCAAGTTGTTCCAAAGTCATATTATTTTTAAGCCGTAATTTTTTTATAATGCTCCCAGTGTCTGGCATGGTACACATCCTCCTCTTTTATAAGTAGTTTAGCATAAAAGTGTCTTTTTTGCAACATATCAACATTATAAAAGTGTCATAAAAGATAAAAATGGTGTTGACAAAGGAGAAATGCCGTAATATACTAAAAGTGTCTTAAATGACACGTCGAACACGGAGGTGATAAACTTGAACAGAAGAAAATTAGAAGAGGAAATGAAGCGTGAGGGTGTCAGCAAAGCAAAAATGTGTGAAGAACTTGGAATAAGCCGATCAGCATTTTACAGAAAACGTCAAGGACAATCGCAGTTTACATTAGAAGAAATAAGAGCTATTACAGGAATTTTACATCTGGACTCTCCGGTGCCTATTTTTTTTGACGAATAAGTGTCTTAAAAGACGCGAAAGAATGGAGGGGAGAAAGGGGGAGAAGGAAAAAGAAG
>ENA-ORTM01000560-ORTM01000560.1-human-gut-metagenome-genome-assembly--contig:-NODE-560-length-45114-cov-6.234404_pt1 | contig 45114 bp, 43 predicted proteins | sample MGYA00241909_ERZ509182 | MGnify/ENA primary metagenome ERZ509182 (study PRJEB26280, sample SAMEA2338855) | human gut metagenome | biome: human gut; feature: human-associated habitat; material: faeces...
GCCGCTCCTGAGACACAGGCAAAAGTTCTGGAATTGATCGGCTGCAAAGATATCGCTGAATTCGCCAATCTGATCCACACTCTGCTTGGACCACTCGAAATAGCACCGGATATGGTCGATACCGCCATTAAAGGTATCATGGCAAACGAACGCAAATTAAAACCAGTACCATACGAAGTAACCGAAGAAACACTTCGCAAATTCTTCGAGATGGCAATGTAACACAACAACAGGGCAGATCAAAAGATCTGCCCTGCCATAATATCTATCTTATATCATCTATATAAATATACTTTGGTTGGAATCAGGCGGCAAAGATAGTGAATTTTGAAATAACCAGTATATTCTTACTATCCGGGGTAATTACTCCCAGGGGGATCAGCCTTCACTGAACGTGCAACCACATGCTTTACTATAACGTTATCGCATCGGTTCGCAATTATCTTTCTGTTCGCCTTTTAACTTTCTATGCTTCCGGTCCTGCTGATACCAGTGCCTTACCAGCTTCATTACCTTCATATTTTGCGAAATTCTTTACGAATCTTGAAGCAAGATCCTTTGCCTTTGCTTCCCACTCAGAAGCATCTGCATAAGTATCGCGTGGGTCAAGAATTGCAGGATCAACACCTGGAAGCTCTGTTGGAACTTCGAAGTTGAAGTATGGAATCTTCTTTGTCGGAGCGTCTTTGATGTCTCCGTTTAAGATCGCATCAATAATTCCACGAGTATCTTTGATAGAGATACGTTTTCCTGTTCCGTTCCATCCTGTATTTACAAGATATGCTTTTGCTCCGTTTGCTTCCATTCTCTTCACAAGCTCTTCTGCATATTTTGTAGGATGCAGTTCAAGGAATGCCTGTCCGAAACAAGCTGAGAATGTTGGTGTCGGCTCTGTAATTCCACGCTCTGTACCAGCAAGTTTTGCTGTAAATCCAGACAGGAAGTAGTATTCTGTCTGTTCCGGTGTCAATACAGATACCGGTGGAAGTACTCCGAATGCGTCTGCTGACAGGAAGATTACATTCTTAGCTGCCGGTGCTGCAGATACTGGACGTACAATTTTCTCAATGTGGTTAATCGGATAAGATACACGTGTGTTCTCTGTCACGCTCTTATCGTTGAAATCAATCTTTCCTTCTGCGTCCAAAGTAACGTTCTCAAGAAGAGCATCACGTTTGATCGCATTGTAAATGTCTGGCTCAGAATCTTTATCTAAGTTAATAACCTTTGCATAACATCCGCCTTCAAAGTTAAAGATACCGTTGTCATCCCATCCATGCTCATCATCACCGATCAGAAGACGCTTAGGATCTGTAGAAAGTGTTGTCTTACCTGTTCCGGAAAGTCCGAAGAAAATCGCTGTGTTCTCACCGTTCATATCTGTATTTGCAGAACAGTGCATGGAAGCAATTCCTTTTAATGGAAGGTAGTAGTTCATCATAGAGAACATACCTTTCTTCATCTCTCCACCGTACCATGTGTTCAAGATAACCTGCTCACGGCTTGTAATGTTAAACATTGCTGCTGTCTCAGAATTTAATCCTAATTCTTTATAGTTTTCAACTTTCGCTTTAGATGCATTGTATACAACGAAATCCGGCTCGAAATTCTCAAGTTCTTCTGCTGTAGGCTTAATAAACATATTTGTTACGAAATGTGCCTGCCAAGCAACTTCCATAATGAAACGGATTGCCATACGAGTATCTGCATTTGCACCGCAGAATGCATCTACTACAAACAATCTCTTACCAGAAAGCTCTTTCAATGCAATCTCTTTACATGTATCCCATGCTTCCTGAGTCGCCGGATGGTTATCATTCTTATATTCATCAGAAGTCCACCATACAGTGTCTTTGGAATTTTCATCCATCACGATGAATTTGTCTTTTGGAGAACGACCAGTGTAAATACCTGTCATTACATTTACTGCTCCAAGTTCACTAACCTGACCTTTTTCAAAACCTTCTAATTCTGGTTTTGTCTCTTCTTCAAATAACACATCATAAGAAGGATTGTACACGATCTCTGTTGTTCCAGTAATACCATACTTGCTTAAGTCGATTTTTGCCATCTTCCATTAACCTCTTTTCTTTCATTTTCAGCGTTGTCATCACTGCCTGTAGCTTAACTCTAATAACAACATTTGTCTTATTATCTCACTACTTTCGGAAAAAGTCAAGAGTTTAACAATCTTTTTTCGAAAGTTTATAGTTTTTATTATTCATTTATCTTTGCGATTTTCGGATATATTGTTTCAAAAATTCAACAAAATGCAAGATTCTGTTTTTAATCCTGCATTTTTGTCATTCAATGTCAATTATAATATTTTTTCTACTGTCTCTTTCATATGATCCGCATCACATTCCATACGATGAAGTACTTTTGCATCTAAAATATCCTTCACAGCTTGTGGCATCGCCACACCGGAAACTTCCTGCAACCTTTCAAGAAGGCTTAACTCATCATATGATTCCCACTTTTTGTCAATGGATGTCATAACATTTTTTACAAACTTATACGGGCTTGCCGTAGAAGCAATGAGACATTTTTTCCCGTTGTCCTGCTCTTTCTTCCACATCTTGCATACATAGGATGCAACTGCTGTATGCGTATCCAACACATAGCCTGTATCCTCATATACATTTTTTATCTCCTGGGAGGTCTGCATCTCATCCGCATATCCACCTGCAAAATCTGCAAGCTTTACCTTCATCTCATCAGTGATCTCATAACGTCCATCAGTTTTCAGAGCTTCCATCAACTTCCGTGTACACTCCGAATCTTCACCGGTGATCAAATAGATCAGGCGTTCCAGATTGCTTGAAATCAAAATATCCATAGAAGGTGAGGTTGTCAACACAAATGCACGATTCTTATCATATACACCTGTCTTGAAGAAATCAAAGAGTACTCTGTTCTCGTTCGAAGCACAGATTAGCTTAGCGATAGGTACTCCCATCTGTTTTGCGTAATACGCTGCCAGAATATTTCCAAAATTACCTGTAGGTACAGTGACATTGATCTCTTCTCCATCTTCAATCTCGCCATATGCCAACAGCTTCGCATAGGCATAAACATAATAAACCACTTGAGGTACAAGGCGTCCGATATTGATTGAATTTGCAGAGGACAACTGAAATCCTTTTTCATTTAACACTTCCGCAAATGCCTCATCCTCGAACAGCGCTTTTACACCGCTTTGCGCATCATCAAAATTACCATGGAGGGCAGCCACATCTACATTACTTCCCTTCTGCGTGATCATCTGAAGCTTCTGCACTTCGCTGACTCCGTCTTTCGGATAAAATACAATAATTCTCGTCCCTTCCACATCTGCAAAACCTGCCATTGCAGCCTTACCTGTATCTCCCGATGTGGCAGTCAGGATCACGATTTCATTTTCCACGTGATGTTTCTTCGCAGATGTTGTTAAAAGATGAGGCAAAATGGACAGCGCCATATCTTTAAATGCGATCGTTGCTCCATGGAACAATTCCAGATAATATGCGTCTCCCGCTTTCACAATAGGCGCGATCTCCTCAGTATCAAACTTACTGTCATATGCTTTCCTGATACAATCTTTTAATTCTTCTTCCGAAAAATCCGTCAAGAACTGTTTCATAACTGTATAAGCGGTTTCCTGATATGTCATCTTACTCAACGCTTCCATTGACACGTCAAGCTTTGGTATTTGTTCCGGAACAAACAATCCTCCGTCCGGTGCAAGACCGGTCAGGATCGCCTCCGATGCAGTCACACGCAAATCAGAATTTCTTGTACTTTTGTAATGTAGATTCATGTTTTTCTCACCCTTCTATAATTAATTTGCTTTTCTGAACAGGATGAACAGCACTGCACTTACTGCCATCAAAATCGGATAAAACAGATATGGCATAATTGCAAATGGAGTCAGTCCCGTCAGACTTGCCGCTGATAAAAGCTGTGCTCCGTAAGGAATCATTCCCTGTCCTACCGACGTAAAAATATCAAGCAGGGAAGCAGATCTTCTTGAAGAAATGTCAAATTCTTCACTGATTTCCTTAGCGATCGGTCCTGCCATAACAATTGCCACCGTATTATTCGCTGTACACATATCCACAAGCAGAGACAAACCGGCAATTCCAATCTCTCCGCCTTTTTGTCCTTTGATGCTCTTCTTGATCAAGTTCAGAATAAATTGAATACCCCCAAACTCTTTAACCAATGACACAATACATGCCACTACAATCGAGATGACTGTAATATCATACATTCCTGTCACACCTTCACCTACAGCGGCAAACATATCACCTACTGCAAGACTTCCGGTTGCCACTCCGACAATCAGTGAAATCACTGTTCCGCTGATCAGCACCAGAAATACATTAATACCAATCAATGCTCCTACCAATACCAATACATAAGGAACTACGCGCCAGATATTGTAAGTCAGTTCTTCGGCTAATTTAAAATTACCGTTCCTCGTAATAAAGAAAAATAACACGATTGTAACAATTGCCGCCGGAAGTACAATAAAAAAGTTCTCCCTGAATTTATCTTTCATCTCACATCCCTGTGTTTTTACCGCTGCAATCGTAGTATCTGAGATCATAGACAGATTATCGCCAAACATCGCACCGCACACAACGGCACCGATACAAACCGCTAATGAAAATCCCGTCTTTTCACTGATTCCTACTGCAATCGGAGCAAGCGCTGCAATCGTCCCCATAGATGTTCCCATAGATACAGAAATAAAACAGCCGATGATAAACAGACCTACGACAGCTACCTTAGCCGGAAGAATCGATAAGCCCAAATTAACGGTACTCTCCACACCGCCCGCTGCTGTAACTGCTCCTGAAAATGCTCCTGCGCACAGGAAGATCAAGCTCATAGTAATGATATTTTCATTTCCAACTCCTTTAGAAATAATAGAAATCTTCTCATCAAAGCTCAATCCTCTGTTCTGGCAGAATGCCACAAACAAAGCGATCAGAAATGCCACAATCGCCGGCATTGCATAGAAATCTCCTGTTATCACTCCTGACCCTAAAAAGATCACCAAAAACACACCGATTGGCAGCAAGGCTACCGCGTTACTCTTCTCGTTTTCCATCCCAATATCCTCTCTTACCTTTTACTTGTTACTTATTATTGATTCTTTTTTCCATTTGTATAGTTTACCAGACCGCCTGCCTGAATCAATTTCTGCATAAACTCAGGAAATGCCTGTCCCTGAAACTCTGTCCCCTTTGTCCGGTTATAAATCTTTCCACTATCGAAATCGACTTCTACTTCATCTCCTGCCTCAATACCTTTTGCCGCTTCCGGGCATTCAATGATCGGAAGCCCGATATTGATCGCATTGCGGTAGAAGATTCTTGCAAAAGTCTCTGCGATCACGCAGCTAACCCCTGCAGTCTTAAGACACAGCGGTGCATGTTCTCTGGAAGAACCACATCCAAAGTTCTTATTCGCAACGATCAGATCTCCCGGTTTTACCTTTTCTGCAAATTCAGGATCAATGTCTACCATTGCATGACTGGCAAGCTCTTTCGCATCAAAAGAATTCAAATATCTTGCCGGAATAATCACATCAGTATCTACGTTATCACCATATTTAAATACATGTCCTAAAGCTCTCATTATCTGTCACCTACTTTCTCAGGATTTGCAATATATCCTGCAATCGCACTTGCAGCTGCCACTTCCGGAGACGCAAGATAAATCAGCGAATCCACATGTCCCATTCTTCCGACAAAGTTGCGGTTGGTCGTTGATACACATTTCTCTCCTGCCGCCATGACACCCATATGTCCGCCCATGCAAGGACCGCAGCTTGGGGTGTTGACCGCGCATCCGGCATCAACAAAGATATCCATCAGCCCTTCCTGAATACACTGCTTATAGATTTTCTGAGTAGCCGGAACAACCATAACCCGCACATCTTCATGGACCGTATGTCCTTTTAAGATTGCCGCTGCCTTTCTCATATCTGAAATTCTTCCATTTGTACAAGAGCCTATCACCACCTGATCAATCTTGATCGGCTCCATGGCTTCAATCTCATCAATTGTCTTCGCATTTCCCGGAAGGTGCGGGAATGCAACTGTCGGGCGAACTTCAGACAGATCGATCTCTACAACCTCGTCATAGAGCGCATCTTCATCCGCTTCGTACACTTTGTAAGACTTCTTCGTATGCTCTTTCAAATATGCCTCGGTCAATTCGTCTACCGGGAAGATACCATTCTTCGCTCCTGCCTCGATAGCCATATTTGCCATCGTAAAGCGGTCATCCATCGTAAGATTTGCAATTCCCTCTCCGGTAAATTCCATAGATTTATAAAGAGCTCCGTCTACACCGATCTTGCCGATAATATGTATGATCACGTCTTTGCCGCTGACATATGGAGACAGTGCTCCCTTCAACACAAATTTAATCGCACTTGGAACTTTGAACCATAATTCTCCCGTCGCCATTCCCGTAGCAATGTCTGTTGTGCCGACACCTGTGGAAAATGCACCCAGTGCGCCATACGTACATGTATGCGAATCCGCTCCGATAATACACTCTCCGGCAGCAACCACGCCTGCTTCCGGCAGGATTGCATGCTCTACACCGGATTTTCCCTGTTCAAAATACCATGATAACCCTTGCTCTTTCGCAAATTCACGAATTGCCTTCGAATTCTCAGCCGATTTAATATCCTTGTTGGGTGTGAAATGATCCGGCACAAACACCACTTTATCTTTATCAAATACCGTATCTGACATCTGCTTTAAAATCGGCAGCGCCATCGGTCCGGTAATATCATTTGCCATAACCACATCCAGCTTCGCTTCAATCAATTGTCCTGCTTCTACCTGATCAAGCCCTGCATGAGCAGCCAATATTTTCTGCGTCATTGTCATTCCCATCACGACAACCTCCTGTTCTCTTACTTAGTCTTACGTGATATTCTACCACAGATAAATAATACAGTGCAAGAAAGAATAGAAATTACAATAAGAACCATCAAGTTCCCTTCATCTCCGGTCTTTACCGGAGCGGTTTTTTCCACTTTTTGTGTAATTTCTTCCGGTTCCTCCGGCACAGGCAGTTCCGGCTCTTTCGGCTCTTCCGGTTCCTCTGGTTCTTTTGGCAGTTCTTCCTTCGGCTTTTCCGGCTCTTCCACTTCAACCTTTTCCTCATCTTCTTTTTCTTCACAATTGTCACTTCGGACGATGACATGATTATGAATTTCTTTTCCGATCACAGATTCATCCGTGATCACAACTTGATACTCTACCGTATATTTTTCTCCTGTATGGATGCTCTGCAAAAACTCCCCTGCATGAATCGTATAAGAATTTCCTTGAACTGAAATAACTGCATCTGACACAATGCTTTGATCTTTATCTAATAGAACAATAGAATTTTTCTGAAGTTTGACCCCTTCGGTCAGAATTGTATCTGTGATCACTACATTTTTGGCAACCGCATGCTCAATCTGCTGTGTCACATCAATCGTATAAGTAATTATATCCCCCACTTGAAATTTTTTATCCGATTTATCCGCCCGCTTATCAATCTCCAATTCTCCTTCTGGTATCCATGTGATCGACAGAGCAGTCGGCGGTTCTTTGGCTTCGATAAGCTCGCCCGTTCCAAGATGTTGTCCGTCGCCTCCGGTACTTACAACCAGACTCCTCCATTTTTGCCTATTCTTTCCGTACAGATTTCCCGTTGCCCAGCTTTTTCCATTATAATCCGCTGCATCTGCTGTAAAATATATGACATCCTCTCCAGAAACACTTACCTTCCCCGTCTTCGTTGTTCCCTTAGTCTTATTAACAAGTGATACTCCGGACGGAAGTGTAAGCTCCAGAGAGTTACTTTTATCTCCTTGACAGATCAGCTCGCCCGTTCTCTGCACACGCTCCTCCGGTGCAAAATAGGCATTCAATTCCGTTTTAGGAAACTGCATTCCCGGGCTTGGAACATCCGGCAGACTTCGTATCTTCTCTGTACATGCAATGACAAGTTCCTGCATAGGTTTGCTTAACCCTAAAAAAGCATCACTTTTTCGGTCACATCCATCATAAATATAAGACAAAATGCAATGCGACAGACAATATGCCTGATCCGCTTTCTTCCAAGCTTCCGGAAAAGCCGGTTTTATATATGTTTCATAACCTGGTCCATTATATAAGTAATAAAGGGCTTTACTGATCAGACTTCCGTCATCCAGAAGCTCTGCCTGAAATGTTCCGTCATGAGGAGAAGATTTCTTCGGTTCCAGACAGTAGCCAAGCTTACCATTTATGTAATAATAAAATGTAGAATACCCTTCATAAAACACTTCTTCTCCCCTCTTCAAAGACACCTCTTCTGCATGTGCCTCCTCACCGTATATACCCGCACACAAAATCATGCAGGCGATCGCTAAAATACACTTTCCCCATAAGGAATTGCTTTTGTTCATATGGTTCCTCCTTATTTTCTCTAAAATAATCCGTATCTGAAAAGTTACAAAAACACTATCCTCCTTCCCTATAAGCTATTATCTCGTGTTTGGAAATTTGGGATGACATTTCCCAGTGGGGATTTCCCCTTGAATCGTTTGATAAAAATAGAATTTCTTTCGACGAGTGTCCTTATCATATAGATTTTTCTCACTAATGTCAATACAGATTTCAAGAGTCGTAAAGATTCGGCACATATAACAAAAATCCATTCATTTTTTCGTCAAAAAAACAGTTCCGATAAGAACACTTTCTTACCGGAACTGTTGAAATCAGATCGTTCGTTTCTTTTTCATTTCCTGAAGATACGGAATCTCGATCGGATCAATCGGATCCATTGGATTCTCTACATCTCCTTTCTTTCTTCTCTTATATCTTTTTGCCAGTTCTCCGCCTTTATTATAAAACCAGAAAGAATATGCCAGAATCTTGCTGGCTTTTCCTATTCTATCTTTCGTCGTCTTATCATATAGCGTTCCGCCAACCTCAATCGGGACTTTTCTTCGAATCAGAGAAATCAATTCTGTCTCACAGGTAACCCTCTCCGGAAGAATCGTATAGCCCTTCGATACACAATCAATTTTATGAGCATCACTTCCGCCAATCCCCGGCTTTTTGTACTTCTTAGCCAGCTTCATGGCACCTTCGTTAGAAGCTTCCGGCTCACATGCATTAAAAGCTTCAATAAAATCAAAGCGTTTAATAAGCTCCGGTGATTTGAAAAACCGCTTTGTGTTCGTAAAACTCATGTACTTCTCTCCACAAGGATGTGCCGGTCCTAGAATTCCTCCATTCTTATGGACAAAATCAATCAACACCGATACCGGAAGACCGCGGATCTCAAGAAGCCGCATCTTCACTCCCTCCGGCATAATGCAGATAATATGTCCCGCATCACAGGTGTCATATTCAATTCCTTTTAAAACGACAAAATCCTCATGAACTTGTCCCTTCATTTGATATTTCCAATGTCGGTATCCCTTGTAGGTATCGTGATCTGTAATCAGCATTCCGTCAAAACCATTTGCTTTCAGCTTAGTGATATATTCATCCAAGCTTACCTTACTATCCACCGAACCTTCTTTTACATGGCAATGCATATCCAGCTTCATAAGTAAGCCTCCTTCACTGTCTTCTTAACTATTATTATATCACATCTACTCTAAAATACAACCAATGTCAGTCATCCGTTCAAATTGCTCTTTTACTGTCTGACGACAAGTAAATAATCCCTCCAAGGACACACCAGCACACCAAACAAACCATATTAGGAAGCTCTGTCTGCGAAAAGCCAAATACAAACATTATCATTACCTGCAACATAAGACAACCAATCACAACAATATTCCGAATCTTTTTCATAAAAATACACCTCTCCTTCTATAGTTTCAACTATAGCAGAAGAGGTGTGTCATAAACCGGACTTTACTCATCCGTTTCATCGTCTTCTTCAAAATCATCTAATACAAGCCGCGCTTTTTCTACTTCTGACTCCACAGAATCCTGTTCTTTAATAATGGCTGCCTGTCTCTTTTCTCTTTTTCCGATCTTTCTGGAATGCATCATAAATTGAATGATCATTCCCACAATAGAAATTGCCACTGCAATGCCAATCATAATCAACAAATTACCTTCTAAACCTGTCGCTGCCACAATAGCTAAAGACGCATTTACAGCTCCGCAAATAGCTGTCACTACAATGACAAGCGGCTCTACAAAAATTGCTGACAATATAGCAAATACCAGTGCTACTGCCACAAAAATAATCAACATCATATTTGTTATATTATTTCCTGCACATATAATTGTTGTAGCAGCTCCAAACACCGTCACAAACACCATAAGAAACACGCCCATCCGATACAAGAAAAATGATAATGCTGCCAATACTACTGCACAGCCCAATGTAACGATCGCCACTGTAATTCCGGACCACCCCAAAACATTAGAAATAATCAATCCGATACCGGCTCCTAAAACAAACCCCACAATCGTTGTGAGTACCCGCACTAATTTCAGTCCAAAAAAGCTTATCAAAATTCCAACAATAATAATAACCACCAGCAATTTCATTGGCAGTCCGCCATTTAATATTGTGCTGTCAATATTCATAACTTCATTCATATACTGTCTCTCCTTCTGTCCCTTAATTAATTATTATCGCTCTTTTGAATATATGATTCCAAGAACTAAATCCCTGTAAATTCATTTTATACGATTTTTTCATATATGTAAAGATGGGCATTCTATGATCCGATTTTCCAAAAGAAAAAGAACACCGCCAATTTTCATCAGGGTGTTCTTCTCGACATTCTCTAGAACGCAACTACTCCGGTATCAATACCGTTAATTACATAATATACAGCGCCCTCTTCTGGTTTTATGTAAAGATCTATTGTTTTAATGTCTGCTACTTTTCTGCCTGATTTTGTCCATGCTTTCTTTACTGCTGCGATCATGTCTTTCTCTTCTACCTGTTTTCCATAATACTCAACAACTGCTTTTACTTTGATATCTTTTTTAGCAGTCGTCTTTTTCGCTGGTGCTTTTTTTGCAGGAGCTTTTTTCTCAACCGAAGCTTTTGTCTCTTCTTTTACTTCCGGTTTTGTCTCCGCTTTTACTTCTGTTTTTACTTCTTGCTTCTCTTCGGTAATATTAGCTGCTGCTTTTTCTGTTGTGGAAGTCTTCATCGGCTCTGTCTTTTTCACTGTCTCTGCCTTTACTGGTGCTGTTTTTACAGTTCCGGTCTTCTTAGTTACTACTGTTGCTTTTTTTCTAGCCATGATAATTCCTCCTTAAGCTACCGAAACACTTTTTCTCATTCCGGTTCTGAACCATTATAGCACATTGTAATAAAATTGCAAGAATTGCAAAAACATTCCTGCAACAGACGCTATTGCAACAAGTGTCAGTAAGATTCGAAAATTCTCTTTTTTGTCTGAATTCATTTTAAATAAAACGATCAATCCGACTCCCGCTCCGGTACACAGACCGGAAACGACCGATGCAAAAGAGATTGCTCCGCTCAAATACAGCTGTGTCAAAATCACGGATGCCGCACAATTCGGAATCAGCCCGATGATTGCTGCGATGATTGGCTGAAACACCGTATTTCCAAGAAGAATCTCTGATAATTTCTGAATCCCCAGCAATTCAATGGCAAAATTTAAGATCAGATTAAAGACAAATAAATAAATGAAGATACGGAAGGTGTGACCAATCGCTTCTCTGACCACTTCCATTTTAGAAGACCGCACTGTTTCCCTCGTCTTTATATGCACGTTTTTTTCTGTTCGTACAATGTATTTTTGCATGACACCGTCCACAAAATACCCTGCTGCAACTGCAATCACAACCTTAACTGCCAGAAGCCAGATAATCTCTCCTGCACGTCCCGGATTTGCCATAAGAATCAACACCGCCTCATCAGATGTAGCGGTAAACACAGCAATCAACGTTCCTGCCGACAAGATGCCTCCTGCGTATAAATTGGCTGCCAACACAGAAAAACCGCACTGCGGCACACAACCAAGCACCGCGCCGACCACCGGTCCTGCTTTCCCGACTTTTTTAAGCAATTTTCCCGACATTCCCCCGGAATAATACTCCAGAAATTCTATCAGCAAAAATGCAAAAAATAAAAACGGAAGCATTTTGATACTATCTAAGCATGTTTCTATTACTATTTCCATCTAATCAAAACTCCTTAAATAAGAAGGGGAATTATAACAATTCCCCTTCTCGTCTTACTCATTATTTTATCTTTTGAAGCCTATTCTTTCATCTTTCTCCGACAAATTGCTTCCAGTACATCCACCGTGCCTTCCACACCGAGTTTGCTGACATTTAGCAACATCTGATGTGCTTCGATGCTTCCCCAGTCAGAACCTGTGTGAAATTCATAATAGCTCTTTCTCTCGCGGTCGATCCGTTTGATCTTGTCTGCTGCTTTTCTCTCTGACAGATCATAGCGCTGCGCAATCCGTTTGATCCGGTCTTCTTTCTCTGCGTAAATGAAAACATTCAGACACTCAGCCTGATCTTTCAGCACATAATCCGCGCATCGTCCTACCATTACACAGGAACCCTTTGCCGCCAGTTTTCGGATAATCTCGCACTGAAGATCATAGACCTGTTCATTCAGCGGCTGTGTACATTCCACCGCTTGAAAGGATGCGGAATAATCAAGCGGAGCAAGCACATACCCTGTCAGAAAACTATTCAGTGTTGTCTCGTCCACTGTTTGAACAGTGGCCTCCCGAATCCCAAGTTTCTCTGCCGCCATTCTCACAAGATTATTGTCATACAGCGGAATATCAAGCCTCTCCGCCAGAAGATTTCCAATCTCATGTCCTCCACTTCCGAATTGACGTCCAATCGTAACAACTACTTGCTTTGCCATACAGATCCCTCCTTGTCTGAACAGCAACTATTCATTTGGTTTCTGATAGAATCTGCCCGCCACCTGCTCTGTCTTCATAACATTGACAAATGCGTGCGGATCTGCCACCTTTATGACACTTAACACTGCTTTTATCTCTGCGCTTGACACAACCGAATATACGATCTTTCTTTCCTTATGCTCGTAAGACCCTTCTCCTTCCATGATCGTTGCACCATGGTGTGTGGTCCGTGATATTCCTTCATAAACCGCATTTGCATGATCTGTGACAACAAATATCGTATGCTGCTGATATTTTTTATACAGCATATGGACAACCTGCGTCGATGTATACTGGAAAATAATGGAATACAATGCTTTGTCCCATCCAAACAGCACACCTGCAATTGCAAGGATCACCACATTCAGACCTAAAATCACATTCCATGAATCGATTCCCTTACGGTCGGATAAGAAGATCGCGATAAAGTCCGTCCCTCCTGTTGTGGCATTTACCGCAAGACAGAGACTGATGACCAGACCATTGATCAGACCTCCAAAGATACCGATCAGAAGCGTATCGTAAGTGATCACATATCCAGGCAGTATATCTGTAAGCGCACTGCTGAGAACAATCATCAGACAGGAATATAACGTGAACTTCTTACCGATAAACCGGAATCCAATGTACACCGGTATAGCGTTGAGCACCACATTAACAACCGTATACGGCAGTGTAATATGTAAGAATAATTCCGCACTTCTCTGAATCAAAAGCGTAAGTCCCGTGGCACCTCCCGGATACAAACCTCCCGTCCGCACAAATGATTTAATATTCAGTGCCATGATCACGGAAGCCAGACACACAACGAACAGTCTTTTCAAGTCTTCTTTTGCATTAAATTTCATGATTGCCTCCCCAAGCTACATTCCAGTTTCATTCATGAAACTTATTTTTATTATACTACAAAATGTTCTCAAGTGGAACACCTGCAAAAATTTAATTTGTACACCGGTACAACGAATCGTAAATCTTCGGCGTACTAGTTTCCTCCCATCAGCACAAGCGCTGCGCTGATACACGCCATTGCAACACAGTCTTTCTTTTGCAGTCTTTCTTTCAAAAACAGGAAATTTACAACATTTACAAATAAGATCACGCCTACACTGTACACCGGATACACAAGAAATGCCGGAAGCCTAAGCACCGATTTCAACAAAAACATCGTACTCAAATAATTAAAGCTTCCCATAACAAGTCCATAGAGCACTTCTCTGTATGAAGGCCATTCTTTTGTATACACCATCCACACAGCGCTTAAAAATAATGCGATCACAAAAGTATAAAATAAGAAATGGCTCTCATACCGGTGATTTCCGTAACGTTCAAATATCTTAGACATCATATCCGCACAGCCGCCGGATATCAGGAGAAATACAAGCCAGATTTTGCTGTTTGCTTTCTCTTTGTCTGCGCGCCCCTGTATATTTAAAATCAAGATTGCCGCAAGAGCCAGTGCCACTCCACCCCACTGAAGCCTGCCCGGATATTCCCCAAACAAAAATATGGAGAGTACTGTAGGGACAAGTACTCCCATATGGCTGAATGAAGCTGATATTGTCGTTCCATTCTTCCGTATATTCACTTGCTGAAGAAGCAATGTCCCCAAATACAGACACCCATTGATGATACTGAGCACAAGAACAAATGCCTGTCCATCTGCCGCCGGATAGAGATGCTTATCCGGGAGAAAATAAAAACACCAGAACACAGATGCTATGTAATTGACCACTGTGACCGACTTCATTCGTCCGCTGTGTTGCTCTGCATAGCGGATAGACAGTGACACCCCACTGCTGCATAAAATTGCTAAAACAAGATAAATCATTCCTTTTTATAACTCCGTTTCTTTACTTCCTAGAAAAAATATGTTTTAAAAATACATACATCACAATTCCAAAAGCCATCAGATACCCAAAGGCTCCAAGTGCCGGAATCCCCCCAGATCTTCGGAGTCATATTTGTTGTACATATGATACTGGAGCTAATTAGAAGCGCCATAACCCAGAGTCCCATGACAACATTTCTGACCAGTCTCCGAAGAAGTCTCTCCAACTCGTGCGAGGCATGTAGATCCAGATTGATCTTTGTCTGCCCTTTCAAGTATCCTTGCAAAATGTCATTGACCAGAGAGGGAATCCCCACTGCTTTGTGAATGGACCGATAGAGATTTTTACCTCCATCTTTTAATTCTTTCTTCCAGTTTTTCTCTTCCAGAAGTTTCCCTGCAATATGTCTGGATGCAATTTCCACCATATTGATCTTTGGCGAAATATCAGCGAGCACCCCCTCCATATGCGTAAGCCCTCTTGCAAGCATGGTCAGACCGTGCGGCATGATGATCTTATTTTCTTTCATAACTTCCATAAGGCTCATCATAACTTCTGCCACATCAATTTCTCCCAGATCCATCGTTCCGTACTGGGACAGAAGATTGCTGATATCATCATAGAGGCAACTTTGATCCGGCTTCTCCCTGAACTCGCCAAGAGCCATGACAACATCCTGAATTTGTCCTACATCCGAGGTTGCAATCCCTTCGATCGCCCGTCCGATCAATTCACGATCCCGTTCCGTAAGTCTGCCCATCATCCCCATATCAATCCAGATAATCTTTCCATCCCGTACCTTTACATTGCCCGGATGGGGATCAGCATGGAAAAATCCATCATCCATAACCTGTTTGATATAGTGATCCACCAGCTTCATTCCGATTTCTTCCAGATCGTAGCCCTGTTCCAGAAGCCATTGTTTATCATCAATGCTGCAGCCATCAATTTGTTCCATAACAAGAACTGCATGATTCGTATACTCATCATACAGCTTCGGTACTCCAACAAAGGCTACTTCTTTATTCCTCTGTGCAAATTCTTTCATATTTGCCGCTTCCGTGAGAAAATTCATCTCTTCTTTCGCTACATCCCACAGTTCGTCCAGCACCATATCAAGATCCACCATATCTTTGATGCTCACTGGCGGAAGCAGCTTTACCGCCCGGTGAAGAAGCCCGATATCACGCGCCATCACTTCATAGATCCCTTTGCGCTGAACTTTGATCACAACCGCCTCTCCGGTTTCAAGGCGGGCGCGATGAACCTGCGCAATAGATGCTGAGCCGATCGGGGTCTTTTCAATCTCTGAAAATATTTCCTGCCACGGACAATGATAGGCTTCATAGAGAACTTCTTCCACTTCTGCAAATGGCATCGGAGCAACCTCCGACCGGAGACGCATCAATTCATCACAATACCGCTTGGGCAGAATATCCGAATGTAACGACATAATCTGTCCAAGCTTAATAAAGGTAGGTCCTAAATCTTCTAATATAAGCCTCAGCTTCTCCGGAGATACTCCTCTTGTAATTCCGTGCTTTTTCAGCACTTCTGTCATTTCCCTAAGCCGGGCTCTGTATTCCCTTGATTCCTGACTGCTCATTTAAGAAGTCTCTCCTTCAATGCCTCTATCTGTTCCGGCGTCATTTTCTCCAATAATTTATCCAGCTCTTCTACAGGATCTGCTTTCTCGGTATTTTTAACATTCTCTTCCACTGTCTTTTTAATGTTATGTTTCAGTTCTTCATTCAAAGCTTTCCCCTGCTCTACGGTAAGCTCTCCTTTTTCCACTAAGTCGTCCAGAATTTCTTTTGACTTTTCTACCGTAGTTGCCGCAGCGCCGACTCCTGCCAATAATAATTTTTTTACGTTTTCTCCTAATCCTTCCATACCACATGCTCCTCTCTGTTTTCAAGTATTATTTTAATAAGCTTACGAGTTTTGGAACAAAAATAAGAAGCCCTGCCATAGCTGCCATGACAGCAGCAATCAGCACTGCCCCTGCTGCCGTATCCTTTGCAAGCTTTGCAAGTGGTTTCTTGTCTTCTGTCACAAGATCTACCACCGCTTCAATGGCGGTATTTACAAGCTCCAGAGACAGAATGAGACCAAACAATACCAGGCAGATGCACCACTCCGTGACAGAAATATGAAACAGAACACCTGCCACGATCACACACACCGCCGCAAAGCAGTGGATCTTCATATTCCTCTCCCCTCGGATTCCTGCAAAGATTCCTTCAAATGCATATCCAAAGCTCTTATACAATGGATTCTTCCCGGTTTTCTTCATCTCATTCACCCTCTTGTCCAAGATTTATTCTTATTATACTACGATTGGAAACAAAAGTGCATTTTTTCAGATATTTTTAATAAAATAGTTCTAATTTCCACATTCGATGCTGATTTCATTGAACAGTCCAAGAAGCTGTTCCACAGACAGGTTCTCTTTTTCTTCACCTTTTTTATCCAGAATTATATTTCCCTGATGCATCATCAGCAATCGATTTCCATATTCTACGGCGTATCTCAGATTATGGGTGACCATGATTGTTGTAAGCTTTTTTTCTCTTACAATCTGCTCTGTAAGCTCCATGATCCGGTCTGCCGTTTTCGGATCTAATGCGGCTGTGTGTTCATCCAGAATAAGGAAATCAACCGGCGTCATCACAGACATCAGAAGTGCCATAGCCTGACGCTGTCCGCCGGACAACGCTCCTACTTTCACGTTTAGTTTATCCTCCAAACCAAGATTTAATTTTCTTAATTCTTCCCGGTAAGCATCGATTCTTGCTTTATTTGTCCCTTTGGTAAGACCGAAGCATTTTCCCTTATGATCTGCAAGAGACAGATTCTCCAAAATCGTCATGGAAGGACAGGTTCCCATTGCAGGATTCTGATATACCCTTCCAATTTTTCTATTTCGTTTATACTCTTTTTCTTTCGTAATATCCCTTCCCTGCATCAAGATCTGCCCGGATTCTACCGGAATGCTTCCACAGATAATATTGAGCATAGATGTCTTACCGGAACCATTACTCCCAACAACCGATACAAATTCTCCTTCTTCTATTGTCAGATCAAAGCCATCAAAGAGGCACATCTCATTTACCGTGCCGGAATGATAATATTTATTGATGTTTTTTAATTCAAGCATGTTATTCCGCCTTTCTTTTTCTCTCCATACTCAATATCAGAATCACCAGAAACAGAACCGCTGTGATCAGCTTCATTGCATTCGGCTCAAAATTCTTTAATGCCACAGCAACACACGCCTTATAGATCACGGAACCTGCCAACACTGCTGTCGTTGTCTTCACAACAGTAAGTTTCCTGAAAATGCTCGTTCCGATGATCACACTCGCAAGCCCAATGACAATCGCTCCGGTTCCCATAGAGATTTCAAATACACGCTCCTCCTGTGCAAAAATGCAACCGGCAAGAGCAGTAAGACCATTGGCAAGCGCAAGCCCGAGAATCTTCACATTTCCCTGATCTTTTGCCAGCGCGGTTACAAGCGCATCATTGTCTCCCGCCGCTCTTAAGAGATACCCGGACTTAGTCTTAAGATAAAGGTCCAGAAGGATTTTGCAGATTACCGCCAACAAAAGCACGATTAACAATGTGCTGTATGGTTTCACAGCATCCGGAAAATATTCGGACACGCGATCATTTCTAAAGATTGTTTTCTGTGAAAAAAGCGGTACATTTGACGTTCCTGCAATATAGAGATTGATAGACCAAAGCGCGGTCATCATAATAATTCCTGATAACAGATCTCTGACTTTCCCTTTCACATGAATGAAACCGGTACACACTCCGGCAAGCGCACCTGCCAAAAAAGATGCCGCAAGTGTGAGAAACGGAGAAATTCCTTTTGTGAGAAGTGCAGCTGTTACAGCTGCACCCAGAGGGAAACTTCCGTCTACCGTCAGATCCGGGAAGTCCAATATTTTATATGTGATATACACTCCTAATGCCAGAATTCCATAAATCAAGCCCTGCTCGATAATCGTTACTACAAAATCCATGAATCTGCCTCCTGCTCTACTCTGCAGTAATCTCACTGAAATTTTCTACTGCATTTTTTAATAAATCTTCCGGAACTGTAATTCCAAGATCTGAAGCTACTTTTGCATTTACATAGAAGCCCGGCTCTGTAATGGTCTCAAAATTCAATTCAGAAGCTTTTTTCTCACCCTTTAACACCTGTGCTGCCATCTTACCGGTCTGTTCTCCAAGAGCAATGTAGTCAATTCCTTCTGCTGCCAGACAGCCGATTTTTACCTGTTCGATCTCACTTCCAAAGACCGGGATCTTCTTCTCATTTGCCTTATCTAAGATTGTGCTCAAAGAAGATACTACGGTATTGTCTGTCAGGTTTGTAATACAATCCACCTCACTTAACAATTCATCTGCTGCCAGCGGAATATCGGCTGTGGCTGTAATTCCTTTGGTCACAAGCTGGAACCCATAGTCTCCTGACAACTTTTCGTACTCTTCAATTGCAGATACAGAATTTGCTTCGCTGGTCGTATACATGATGCCAAGCTTCTTCGCATCCGGAAGCATCTGACGCATCATCTGAAGCTGTGCTTCAATCGGAAGCTTATCGGAAGTACCTGTAACCTCACCTGCCGGCGCTCCTTCTTCATCCGCAAGTTCTGCCGTCACCGGATCTGTCACTGCTGTGTAGATAACCGGAATCTCAGAATCCATTGCCGCGTTATATGCGCTTTGTGCTGCCGGAGTTGCAATTGCACAGATCATGTCTACCTGATCTGATACAAAGCTATCAGAGATCTGTCCTGCTGTTCCCATATCTGCCGCTGCATTTTTATATTGCACAGTCAGATTTTCACCCTCTGTAATTCCTTCACTTTCAAGTCCCTTAAGGAATCCTTCCCGGCAGTTATCAAGAGAGCCATGCTCCGCAAACTGCTCGATTCCAATAGTATAGCTTTCCTTACCATCCATAGTTTTCTCTTCGGATTGCTTAGAACACCCTGTTGCTGCTACTGTCATCATTGCCAAAGTTACCACTGCTGCTACTACTTTTTTCTTCATAATTTCATTCTCCTTTTTACTGCTGTTTTACACATCTTACTGTACTGCTACGATCTGTTAGGAGAGAAAATGTTCGGGACCGGTGTGCGGATAATAACAGAATTTCCTATAAAGTAAAAAACCGTCTCAAACCTTACGGTTTGAGACGGTAATAATTAAAATTATTATTATCGCGGTACCACTCAAATTGACGAATCGTCCACTTTCTCATGTACTAACATACACTCCTGATTGATAACGGGTTCGGTTCCCGACAAGTCCTACTCTTCTCGCTCCTGTACGGAATAAGAATTTCAGCCTGCCCTCGAAAGGCCATTCACTTATCTGCTTCATACAGCAATCCCACCACCTGCTGTTCTCTGGAATGTCACGTAATAAGTTACTCTTCTTTCTCAACGGTTTTTTTATTTATGTTCATCACTTTACTGCATGAAATTGAATTTGTCAATACTTTTTTCAAATTCTTTTTTTATTTTCTGTAACAGTTCAACCATGCACAAAGTCACAAAAATCTGAGTTCAAACTATAGGAACATACCGATCTGATATACTGCAAAAGCAGCAATCCACGCAATCACACATTGTCCGATCACCATGAGTGTTGCCCATTTTCCTCCAAGCTCACGCTTCACAGACGCAATCGTAGCCACACAAGGCGTATAAAGAAGGCAGAATACAAGAAGCGAACCTGCCCCCACAGCGGTAAGCGTACTCTGTAATGCTTCTGTACTTCCAAATAATACTGTCAGGGAGGACACCACACTCTCCTTCGCCATAAATCCGGAGATCAGCGCAGTCACGATCCTCCAGTCTCCAAAACCGGTCGGGACAAATATAGGAGCAAGCACTCCCGCAAAAAGCGCAAGAATACTGCTTTGTGAATCCGACACCATATTCAGACTTGTATCAAAATTCTGCAAGAACCAGATCAAAATCGTCGCTAAGAAGATGACCGTAAATGCTCTCTGGAGGAAATCTTTTGCCTTATCCCACAGCAAATGCAGCACATTTTTTGCCCCCGGCAATCGATAATTCGGAAGCTCCATAACAAACGGAACCGCCTCACCTTTGAAGGTTGTCTTTTTGAAGATCAACGCCATCACAATTCCCATTACAATTCCAAATACATAGAGGGCTACCATAACAAGCGCGCCTCTTCCCGGGAAAAATGCCGCAGTAAAAAATGCATAGATTGGGAGTTTCGCGGTACAGCTCATAAACGGAGTTAAAAGAATCGTCATCTTCCTGTCTCGTTCTGACGGAAGCGTCCTGCTTGCCATAACCCCCGGAACCGTACATCCAAAACCAATCAGCATAGGGACAATACTTCTTCCCGACAAGCCTAATTTACGCAGAAGTTTATCCATGATAAATGCGACACGCGCCATATATCCACTGTCTTCCAGCATTGATAAAAAGAAAAACAAGGTGACAATAATCGGCAGAAAGCTCAAGACACCACCGACACCGTTGAAGATTCCGTCAATCACAAGGGAATGCACAACATGATTCACATTTGCTGCTGTCATCGCCTGATCTACCATGCCAGTCAGCCTTTCAATTCCTGATTCCAGCACCCCTTGAAGGAAAGCGCCTATCACATTGAAGGTCAGCCAGAACACTAACCCCATAATACCGATAAATGCCGGAATCCCCGTATATTTCCCTGTAAGAAAACGGTCAATTTTTCTACTTCTGAGTCGTTCTTTACTTTCTCTTGGTTTTATGACCGTTTCACTGCATACACTTTCTATGTAGTCAAACCGCATCTGAGCAACTGCCGCCGCACGGTCCATCCCCGTCTCTTCCTCGGTCTGTCTGGCGATATCCGTCAGCAGATTCTGCTCATTTTCCGTCAGTTCCAGCTGCTCCAGAATCTTCGCATCTCCTTCCAGAATCTTGCTTGCAGCAAACCGAACAGGAATGCCGGTCATCTGCGCATGATCTTCGATCAAATGCATAACTGCATGAAGTCCCCGGTGAATCCCCTCTTCTTTCTTACAGAAATCCGTATCCATCGGACGCTCCTGATATTTTGCCACGTGAACAGCATGACGCACTAATTCTTCGATTCCTTCTCCTTTCACCGCAGAAATCGGAATCACCGGAACTCCGAGCGCCTCCTCCATCTCATTGACCATAACAGAACCGTCGTTTTCTCTTAGTTCATCCATCATGTTTAACGCTACAACCATTGGAAAACCCAGTTCCAGAAGCTGCATCGTCAGATAAAGATTCCGCTCAATATTCGTTGCATCTACAATATTGATGATGCCCTTAGGTTTCTCACGAATCACAAATTCTCTGGTCACAATCTCTTCACTACTGTACGGAGACATGGAATAAATTCCCGGAAGATCTGTAAGCAGCGTATTTTCATAGCCTCTGATCACTCCATCTTTACGATCTACCGTCACCCCCGGAAAATTACCTACATGCTGCTTCGAACCGGTCAACTGATTAAACAACGTTGTTTTGCCACAATTCTGATTCCCCACAAGCGCAAATGTAAGCGTTACATCATCCGGAAGCGGATTTTCTTCCTTACTATCATGGAATTTACCGCCTTCTCCATAGCCCGGATGGTGCTTCTCTATCCTCAATCCAGTATGTTCTCTTTTCTTCGGCTTATGCGCCTCACTGATCTCAATATTTTCAGCATCTGCCAAACGAATAGACAATTCATATCCGTGAATTCGAAGTTCCACAGGGTCTCCCATCGGCGCATACTTTACAACCGTTACCTCCGTTCCTTGAATCAATCCCATATCAAGAAAATGCTGTCGAAGCGCTCCTTCGCCTCCTACAGACAATATGGTTGCAGTATCGCCAATCTGCAATTCACTTAGTTTCATATCTATTTCACTCCTCATATTTATCTACGTTTTATTTTGATAACATTTCTCATTTAATCTTTCTTATTTTATCACTCTTCTCCTTATTTGTCCAGTTGAAATTCCATTCAAAGGCACGCGCAACAGGAAAAGAGGACGAGTTTTTTAACCCGTCCCCTAGTTTATTTATATTTATTCCACAAGAAAACCTTTTTCTTTTAACGTCTCTTCAATCAGATCCAATATCTTCTCGCTATCCGCACTTACTTTATGGTAGTGATAATCAGATGTAATATTTTTCAACGGACTGGACTTTCCACTTCGGATACCCTCCATAAATTCCGCCGCTTTCCTTCTGGAATTTACTTGAAGATTCGCTTCTATATGTCCGTACACTCGATGATTCACCATCACATTTTCCACGCAGCCTCCCAGATCCACAACCGAACACAATTCCTCTTCCAACTGCGCGTCCGTATGGTTCACTTTAAATACTCTCGTTGCATGAACCGGCTGTTCCAATACGTAACCTCTGTTTGTTGAAATCACATGATACCCTGCTGCCCGGATCAACGCAATATCCTGCACGATCACCTGACGACTGACTCCGTAAGTTTCTGCCAGACTTTTCCCCGACAAAGGGACAGCACTTCTCCGAATCTGTTCAATCATCTCTTCTCGTCTCTCTAAACCTGTCATAACCGCTCCTTTTTCTGCCTTTCTATCTAAATCGCATGTAGATTTTTCAATGAAATATCAAGAATTGGCGCTGAATGTGTCAACGCTCCACTTGAGATGTAATCCACACCAATAGCAGTAAGACGTCCGATATTTTCTTTTGTTACATTTCCGGAGCACTCTGTCTCGGCTCTTCCATCTATCAATTCAATGGCAGCCTTCATTTCATCTACAGACATATTATCAAGCATAATAATATCCGCGCCTGCTTCTACCGCCTCTTTTGCCATATCGAGATTTTCTACTTCCACCTCGATCTTACGGACGAACGGAGCGTATTCTTTCGCCATTTTCACAGCTTTTTCTACACTTCCCGCAGCGCCGATATGATTGTCCTTTAACAAGACTCCATCCGATAAATTATAGCGGTGATTATACCCTCCGCCGACTCTGACTGCATATTTTTCGAAAATTCTCATATTCGGTGTTGTTTTTCTCGTATCCAATAGCTTCGTTTTGCTTCCTTCCAGAAGCGCTGCTACAGAATGTGTGTACGTAGCAATTCCGCTCATGCGCTGCAGATAATTAAGCGCTACACGCTCGCCAGACAAAAGCACCCGGATATCTCCGACAACCTTGCCCATCAATTGTCCGTTTTTCACCTCATCACCGTCTTGGCAGTACAGCTCTACCTTTGTATCGGCATCTAACAGTTCAAATACCCTTGCAAAAACGTCCAGACCTGCAATCACACCATCCTGCTTGCAGCGAAGTTCCACTTCTCCCACAACAGCTTCTTTCATCACAGAATTAGTTGTAACGTCCTCACTGGAAATATCTTCTTTTAACGCTTCCATGATCAAATGATCTGCCTGAAGCTTCATTGTAATCTGATTCATTGATCTCTTCTCCTCTTCTCTATCTCTTAATCTTCTCTGTTCATTTCTATAAACTCTGCACCTATGCTCTTTCAATAGCTTTCGCAGCTCTCTTTGCAAACACCATACTCTCCAAAAGGGAATTACTTGCCAGACGATTCTTTCCGTGAACTCCATTACAGCTCGTCTCTCCCACTGCATACAAATGCTCCATAGAAGTCCTGCTGTCACTGTCTACCCAGATACCTCCCATAAAATAATGCTGGGCGGGAACAACCGGAATCCAATCTTTAAACACATCATAGCCCTCTTCCTGACAGCGCTGACAGATATTCGGAAAATGCTTTGCAATATCCTCTCTCGAAATATGCTCCATCGAAAGCCACACGTGATCGGTTCCATCCTTCTTCATCTGTTCTCGGATTGCCTCTGCTACAACATCTCTCGGAAGTAATTCATTGACAAAGCGGTGCCCGTTCTTATCGTAAAGAACTGCTCCTTCTCCGCGCACTGATTCTGAAATTAGGAATCTCCGCCCCGGCTTCTTGGAATACAACGTTGTAGGATGAATCTGCACATAATCCAGATGCTCCATACGGATTCCGTGTTTTTTTCCGATATCCAATGCATCTCCTGTTAAATGCGGAAAATTCGTGGAGTGCTGGTACCTGCCCCCGATTCCGCCACTTGCAAGAATCGTATTTTCAGCATAAATCTTCCATTCAGCGCCTTCATGTTCTGCCAGTATCCCGATACACTGTCCATTTTCTTCCAAAATATCGGTCATCGCCGTATATTCATAGATGGAAATATTGTCTCGTTCTTTTGCGCGTTCCAATAATTTACTCGTAATCTCCTTCCCGGTAACATCCTCGTGATATAAAATTCTCGGCTTAGAGTGAGCGCCTTCGCGAGTATATACGAATTCTCCATCTTTCTTCTCGAATTCCACACCATAAGACACCAGATCCGCAATGATTTCTCTGGAAGACCGGATCATAATATCCACCGATTCCTTACGGTTTTCATAGTGTCCTGCTTTCATAGTATCTTCAAAGTAACTCTCATAATCGTCATCATCCCGCTCTACGCAGATTCCCCCCTGTGCCAGAAAAGAATCACTGCTCTCCATATCAGACTTGGTGATCAGCACAACCTTTTTATGCGGCTCGATATTCAATGCGGCGAATAATCCTCCGACACCTGTACCGACAATGACAACGTCAGTATATATATCCATTGTCTTTTCCTCTCTCCTCTATGAACTCTATTTTGCAAGCTCCAGCATCCGTGCCAACGGTTTTTCAGAATGCTCTCGGAGCTCATCTGTCACATGAACTTCATTTTCTCCAGTCTGTAACACATGAAGAATCTTCTCAGGTGTCACCCGTTTCATATCTTCGCACACAGGCTCTGTTTCTGTAAAATAGAATACCTTCTGCGGATTCTGCTTTTCCAGTTCATAACGCACTCCATTTTCTGTGCAGATGATAAATTCCCGTGCTGCGCTCTCTCCGGCATATTTAATAATGCCAGATGTGCTGCCTATATAATCTGCCATCTCACAGATTTCCTGTGTACATTCCGGATGTACTAACACTTCCGCCTTCGGGTGAGCAGCTTTTGCTTTCTTAAGTTCCTCTGTCAAAAGCTTTTCGTGAACCGGGCAATACCCTTCGTTATATACAAATGTCTTCTCCGGCACCTGCTGTGCCACATAGTGGGCAAGATTCCGATCCGGTATAAAGAAAATATATTTCTGCGGCAATGCTTTTACAATCTTTACCGCATTCGCAGACGTCACACAAACATCCGAATATTGCTTCAACTCAGCAGTAGAATTGATATAGCAGACAACCGCCAGATCATCATATGTGTCTCTCATTTTTTGAATGGTCTCTTTATCTGCCATATGTGCCATCGCACAATCTGCGGACAGATCCGGCATCAGTACTGTCTTATCCGGATTCAAAATCTTTGCACTTTCTCCCATAAAGGATACACCGCAGAAAATAATCATCTGTTCCTTTAATCCCACAGCTACTTTACTCAAATAAAAAGAATCTCCTATGTAATCTGCAATCTCCTGAACTTCGGCAGATACATAGTAGTGCGCCAAAATCACCGCATTTTTCTCTTGTTTTAATTGTTTTATCTGTTCTGTAATCCCCATAACTTTTTCCTTTCTCAGACTCACATTGCTCCTATTATAACACCTTAGTTTACATGTGACAAGACAGTTGTTAAGACAAATAATTAACGTTAAAAAAACACTAAAAAATAAGGGACCGTTCTTTCACCGCAATTACTTGTTTTCTCGAAAGAACAGTTCCCGTTATTATAACAATATGTTATCCTATATTAATTAAGCTTTTTACTTTTTTCTTCTTTCTTTTTGAAAGACACTACACTAACTTTTGATTTTTGTACTTTTGTCATGTTTTAAGCACTTTAAAATGCTTTAAAATCATACCGGTACGGAACCGATTTCTTTACTCCGAATAGGTTTTCATACAATTCACTCCAAAGGGAAGCAACGGAGTCCTCCCCTTCCCGGATATCGTCAATGACAAGACCTCCATTTTCTTCCAACAGTTCATAAGCTTTCTTATCTTCTCCCGTCTTATGAAGAGCATGAATATAGTAATATTTCACCTTTCCAATCTCCCGGGTATTTTTATCCAGATTCTCATACCAACGTATCAGCCTACCATATTCCTTACAAAGTCCCAGAATCTTTAACGCTTCTTTCAGATAAGACACCCTTCGGTTCTCTATGCTAAGTCCTTTTTCCATCCAATCTGCCGCTTCCTCCTCCCTATCTGACAGAAGACAGACACAGGCAAGTCCATGACACGCCCACGGATTATGCTTTCGCTCCCATGACCGAAGCAGATAATGCTCGGCACATGGAAAGTCTTCGACTGCAAAGGCTCCTATTCCAGCCTGATAAAAGGCATACCAGTTGTCCTGATTTTCCCGCTTCAGCGTATCCTGCAAGAATCCCAGATTCTCTGCATCTATCAGAAATTCATCCGGTGCTTCCTCAGTTTCCGGCTCGTAAAGCTTGCCGGTTTCAAAGAAATTTTTCCATTTTTTCAGCGTATCTTTTTCAAGCACATACTCCAGATGTTCTGCTAAGTTTCCGTGCTGTTTCAGTGCGCCATAGCTACTTCCTTTTATCAAAAGTTCTGCTTTTGTTTTCGCCATCTGTTCCGTTTCTTCTAACAGATCTTCCAACTTCTTGGGAGCCTTCTGACTAACAAGAAGCCCCGTCAACTGCTCTTCCATTTTTGAGAAATCAGCTTTGCTTTCATCTATTTTCACCGGACCATATTGCTCTATCCATTCCCACGCAGTATGAGGCGCCATAGGAATACATCCATATTGAGTCTTAGCTAATCCTGCCTGAATCTCTATATAACGCCCCGCATTCTCTGTGAGAAATTCCTGCCAATGGTCAGAAGCCTGTTGGTTTCCCCATGAAAAGAGTTTTCTGCTCCTCAATCTTCCTGTAGATCTGTGCAAAAGACCGTATCCATTTTTGTCCAGATTCGCAATATACTTCGGTTTTTCTTTCTCAAGATCAAAAAAGTAATCTACCGATTTCGGTATTTTTTTATAATCTGTAATATCAATTCCTTCTACAACCGGAATGTCCACTTTAAAAACCTCATTATCTCTATTGGTGAACGCCTGCTTTGCAGGAACGACAATGTGTCCCCCTTCATATTCCGGAACTGCTATATTGCTCCACCAATACATAGGGATTACGTCTTCGCTCTCGTTCACAATCCTCATTCTGCAATTCAGGAAGCAATCTTCCTCATCCAGCCAGAAGTCCATCTGATATGGTACTTTCCGTATCCTTTCATACTCATACATCCGAAGCACAGGAGCTCCCGACTCCGTCTTTGTCACCGCAGTATATAAGGGATCTGTCGTATATGGCGTATGACCGATCACTCCTATGTTCCACTCAACACCTCCGCTGAACCACGCATTTCTCACAGCAAGATTGCTGAATCTAATAACATCATTGGTATAGAGCAGATTCTTTTCCGTCTTCTTATCCCACAATTCCCACAGTCTTCCTCCGTACTCCGGAAGAAAGACTGCTTTCAAAAACCGGTTTTCCAATACGGCGGCTTCACATACTCTTTCCTTCACTTCCCTCGTATAATTATTGTACTGCCGATATGGATACGCATTTTTTCTCCTTCCGTATCCCTCATAGATCTCGTCTTTCTCATCCAGCCGGAATTTCAGAGAATTCTGTAAAATGTGTTCTCCCAAAAGATCCGGTACGCAGGATTCCTCTCCCAGTTCTGCTCCTATAATCTTTATCTTTTCAAAACGCAACTCTGACATCAAAATCTCTCCTTATAAGTAATTCTGTTACTTTAAATAATACCTGTGCTCTCTTTATTTTTCAATCCTATATATTGCAGATTTATTTCAAAAAATTGCTCTATTATAATATTCTTTTCCCTTGACTTATGGTAAAATCTAATTAAAATATTTCATTTTATTGTCAGGAGGAACGTGGTTTGAAAGTTCACAGTAAATTCATTGATTCTATTTCCGAATATTATGTATATACCCCCAGCCTAACTGCCAGACAGTTATTTTTTTATCCCACCCATATCGGGCTGTATCACTACCTTGCCGGCTATTCTTTAAAAAGGAGTCATTTTGATAATTTCCTACTCATGTTAATTCTAGATGGGGAATGTGATCTGATTTTGAATGGGGAATATTTCCATGCAAAAAAAGGAGCCCTTGTACTGATTGACTGTTATCTGCCTCATCAGTATGAAAGCTCCTGTGGCTGGCGTGCATTGTGGCTTCATTTTAACGGACCACTTGCCAAAACATATTATGATTTTTTATCAAATGAATATGGAAATGTCATCCTTCCATCTGATTATTTTGCCATTTATCAAAATCTAAGAGAGCTATTAACTCTCTTTCATTCATCGGACAAATTATGTGAGTCTGATATTTCCCTGAAGATTACTCAGACACTGAATCTTCTGATCTCTCCGCCTGTTGACAACCTCTGCCCGAACCATGCTCCGGTAAGGGATGTCATCTTATATATCAACGAACATTTTGCGAAACCTTTGACACTGGAAATGCTCTCAGAAAAAGCATGTCTAAGCCCTTTCTATTTTACGAGAGTATTTACAAAGGAAACCGGCATGACTCCTTATCAATATTTGCTCTCTACAAGAATATCAGCCGCAAAATTTCTGTTAAAATCAACCTCCGTTTCAATCAAGGAGATTGCCTGCCGCTGTGGCTTTACAAGCTCTTCGGGCTTCTGTACCGCATTTAAAAAATGGGAGAATCTAACACCAAAAGAGTATCGGGATAAAACCTAACATTTCTCCGCGATCTCATAGATCAACCGCTCTGTGTCCGCCCATCCAAGGCACGGATCAGTAATCGAACGTCCGTATACACGTTCACTGTCAATGTTCTGACTTCCTTCCTCCAGATAACTTTCAATCATCACTCCTTTTACCAATGACTTAAGTTCCGGATTGTAATTACGACTGTGGATCACTTCACTGACAATACGAATCTGTTCCTTGAACTTTTTATTCGAATTCGAATGATTTGCATCAATGATCGCCGCAGGATTTTTCAACTCTTTCTTCTCATAGGCTTCCAGAAGACGCACCAAATCTTCGTAATGATAGTTCGGAATACAAGTTCCGTATTTATCTACGCCGCCACGCAAAATTACATGTGCCAATTCGTTTCCGTCCGTTGTCACATCCATACCTCGATAGATAAATCTATGAGAATTCTGCGCCGCAATAACGGAATTTAACATAACAGAAAAATCACCGCTGGTTGGATTTTTCATACCGATCGGAATATCCATACCACTGGCTGTCAGTCTATGCTGTTGATTCTCTACGGATCTGGCTCCGATAGCCTCATAAGACAACATATCGTCCAGATAGCTCCGGTTCTCCGGGTAAAGCATCTCATCTGCTGCTGTCAATCCACTTTCTTCAATCGCACGCAAATGCATTTTACGGATCGCTATAATCCCCGCCAACAGATCCGGCGCTTTATCCGGTTCCGGCTGATGAAGCATTCCTTTATAACCTTCTCCGGTTGTTCTTGGCTTATTCGTATAAATTCTTGGGATGATCATCAGACGGTCTGATACTTTTTCGTTCACTTTTGCCAGACGATTCACGTATTCGCAAACGGAATCTTCGTTATCTGCCGAACATGGACCAACCAAAACAATAAACTTATCTGATTCCCCAGTAAAAATATTTCTGATTTCCTGATCTCTTTCTTTTTTAATTTCCTTTAATTTCTCCGGCATTGGATATTCTGCTTTTAAATCTGCCGGAAGCGGAAGTTCTGCATTTACTTTCATCCCCATTTTGTATTACCTCGTCGCCTGCTTAAAACAGTCCTTCTATCTTTCAAATATATGTTACATTTATTTTCCGTTAATTGTATCATAATTCATTTGAAATTGAAAATATTTTTTACAGGAAAATGTGATTCTCGCATACTAATACCCCGCTTGTTTTCAAGCGGGGTTCTATGCTTCAATCTATTAATTCAATTGAAAATCTTATTTGTCAGCGATAGCTGCCTGTTAAGTGCTGATTGACTGGTAGTACACCTATATAAATATATTATAACTCATCTTTATAAATTTCATCAAATAATTCATGCATATATCCAATCAATTCTCTAAGAGAATTATCTTGAGTTAATAGCGGTTCAATTGCAATGATTGGTAATGAAGCCTTTCTAGAATTAATTAAATTTTTCTTTAAACTTAAACTTTCTCCTTTTTCAGATGGATATATTGCCCAGACACCTGCAACCTTTGAATAATACTCATTTGTGCTCGCAATACCTAATATATATTTATTTACTAATTCAGCAATATGATATCTCTGTACACTTAAATATGATGAAAACTTAGAATCTAATATAAAATATAATACCTTTCCTGAATTTTCAAATTTTAATACAAAATCAGGTGTCCAATAGTTATTTATTCTTATCCTGTTTTCCTTCAATATCTTTGAAAAATGATACCCTGTTGAATACAAATCAATTCCATGCTTAATTTTATCAGTATATATATAAGGTTCATAATATAAAGATACTACAGTTTGTCCATTTTTGTATATATAAGAATAGAAATTATTTATATCGTCCTTTCTAACATTTTCATACATCAAATACTTAGGCTCGTCATACGGTTTAAAATCATTTTTTATAATGGCTTCTTTTAATTTCAATAATGTATAGTATTCAAACATTCTACTAAGTTTTTTTAATCTCAAAAAACTTCCTATGGATTGTAAATTACAGTTACCTGTTTCGAACCATAACACCATCGAATCAAAACACCTACGATAATGGTATTGCTGTCTAAATATAAAAGTATAACGTGGTACACTTGTAAGAAAATCTGAAGTACATTTTAAACAGGATAAATATGCATCAAATAAAGCTCCAAAAGACTCGTTGTAATTTTTCAAAATTCTCAACAATTCTTTGTAATAAAACAAAACTGATTTATAGCCAAGATCATAATCTTGCGGTAATTTTTCAATTTCTGCGTAAGGAATTTTTGTATCAAATTCTTTAATAATATTCTCTAATTCTAAGCACTTCTCATTTATATACTGTAAAATTGTGTTAATAAATCCTAAAACTGCTCTATTCTCATATGTTTCACAACTTTCCTTTTTATCCAAAAAGTTAATCTGGTCAACGCTATAATATTTTTGCTTTATACAAATTGATGTAGGGGTCACAGATTGATTAACATATTCCGGATGGGTAATAATCCAATTAATCGCTTGGTTATCCAGTTTGTTAACATTTGCACTTTTGGAGTATTTGTATTGCTCACTTAGTGTCTTATTAATACTTTGCTGAAACATCGGATAAACTTCTCTTAATGTTGTATAAATAATTGATAACAACGATATAGTATCTTTAAATCCTCTAACTTCACTTTTTGTAATTCCTATACGTTTTCTTCCTGCTGAATAAAACGTATTAAGAATTCCTTGATAGTTGTCCTCAATATCCTTAAACATTCTTTGAACATATTGACATGTTATTTTTTTAATAGCTACATATAAATTAGGTGTTTCTAAAACCTTTTCGTTTCCATCATAATAAAGAACATCTATTTTAATACTTATAGCATCAAAGCAATCCTCAAATATTCTTTTGTTGTCTAAACAAGCAATATTTTCAATTTCATCATACTGAATGTTAACACAAATATCCCCTAAAAACAGATAAACTTCAGAAATACCACTTTCTGTTTCAAAATCTACCTTTACACTATATGTACCATTTTCTACAAAGATATAATCTTTATAAAACTCAAGATCGCTATTTACTTTTTCTAATAATGGAACAGATATTTCATTTTTGTTATATTTATCTATTATTAAAAGTTTCATAAATTTTACCTATATATTAAAAAAATTAAAATAATTATGTTCTTTCCTTCCCGTATCTATAATCCTTTGCAAAATACTATTACTTTTAGCAAGATCTTTGCATGTAGCAGAAATACTTTCTAGAAACTCTAAATATCTCTGACCGCTTCCATTAATTTGCGGTAATAATTTTTGTGCAATTGCATAATCTACTGCATTTTGCTTATCATCCATATATTTTTCTGCTACTGTACAGTATTTAATCATAGATGTAATACTTCTTGGACTTATTGCACATCCCTCTTTAGCAAACTGTTCAATTAAAGTTTCTAAAATTTCTCTACAATATGACGACACTTGCTTGTTATTAAACTCACAACCAGAAATGCTAAAATACTCTTTCAAATTATTATATGATACAATACTATCCTCACTCTTTATTTCTTTATTAGATACTGCTCTAGTTAAAAGATCGCTGTCCGCCTTATATTCCATTAATACAATCCATGCTCTGTCTAGAAACCTCGGTGACAGCATTTCTGTTGTATGATCATAGTTAATTGTAGCCAAAAAACGTAATTCTTCTGTCAACTTATATTCTTTACTATTCCCCACCAAAATAGATGCATTTTTATAATCATCACTAATTTGTATAAAATCTGCCCAATAATGCTCTATTTGACTTAAATTAGCCTCATCTAGCATAACTATATACAACGCATCCCTTAATTCTGTTTTTTCTTCCTTCGTTAAAGTTTCTAAGCATTTATTAAACTTAGGTTGAGTCTGTTCAAATGTTTGCGTTAATGAGTTATAATACCCCAATAAATCTCTAGATGAGGTCCAACCACGTCCTACCGAAATTGGCGCATATCTATTGTCGTAAACCCCCAAGGCTTTTGCTAATAAATTACATGTAGATGTTTTTCCCGTTCCTGGTCTTCCGGCAAATACAGTCATAAAATTTTCAGATATAGTAATCAAATAGTTAATAATATCATTTTTATCTAACACCCTCCCCGCTGCTTCAAAAAAATCTGATACTCTATCAATAATTTCTTCTCCATTTTTATATTCAACTATATTATATTCTTCTATTTTTTCCTCTTCCGGTTCTTTATATTTCCCAAATTCAGAAATCAATACTCCTATAATATCATTATCTCGTTTCTTTGCTAACCAGTCTAATATTTTATTCTCAATATCTACATTCAATTCATTGAGTTCTCGCTGAAGATTTTTTTTCTGGTCATCTGCTAATTTATTATCTTCATTTAATCTTTCCTGCACTCTCCTTAGTTTTTGAACCTCTTCCTGTGTCTTTTCTAAATCCAAACGAACAGAATCTAAAATATTATTTTTATATCCCTCTTCATCATTTTGTAATTTTTCTATCTCCTTCTCTAACTCTTGCTTTTTTAAATGCATCTTATCTACTTTTTCAGTTTCTTGTTGTAAATTAAATTGCAACTTTGAAATTCTAGTTTCATAATCGGTAGTCTTTGCAATTACATCTTCTAAATATTCTGGATGTTCCTGAAGAAAAAGTATTTTTTCACTCTCAGTTACTTTTCCTAATTTAAAGTATTCTTCGATAATTTGTTGCTTATACTCATCTAAATTATCAACCTTTGACAATAATTCTGAAACTCTATCTAATCTATCAGCAGTTAATATAGAATGATTTCTTTGTATTTCTGGATGCTTTTCTAATAAATTTCGCAAATCTCTCAGCACACTAGATGCGTTATGATTTATATTTTCAAGTGTTTTACTCTCTGATAAAACCTTCTGTAATTCTTGCAGTAAAGCATCATCATCAATAAATTCTATTTTTTCAATAATTTTCACTTTATCCATTAAAATATCTAAATTACTGATAAAACGTCTTTTAGGATCACTTCCATTTGATGTAACTTGTGCTTCGTATACATATGGTTTTAAATCTGTTACGCTATATTTGAAAACATAATCATCATCTGGTACAATCTTTATTTTTCTTTTTGTCCCTATTTCTTGATTTTCATTAACCGTATATTCGATATACTTAAATGGTCCATAACACTCTTCTCCTATTTGTAACAAAAATGCATTATTTAATGGTAAGTCATTTAAAATTAATACTCTTGCTTGCTTATCCCTTAAAATGTCATCAATAGTCTTGTCTTTAATATCTATTAACTCAACCAATTCATCCCTTGCCAGAGACTCTATATCACTAGACTTTGCTATATATTTACACAAGTTAGAAAACATATCATAATCATTATAATTCGAAGCAACATTCTCTGTATCAAATGAAATCTTAATTAATTTATTTAAATATCCATTTAAATCTTCATTTACTTTTTTCGGCAAAAAGATGGTTCCTCTCTCTGGAAATTCATACTTTTTATTCTCGATATACTGTATTTTTCCTTCACTATCATACTCAAATTGTGGATATAAATAACAAGTTGTATCATTTATAATTTTCAATGAGGCTAATAAATATTTTTGCATAATTCTCCCCTGTGACCATTGGCACATTTTCCCTTCTAAATAATATTATAATTATAACATATTAATCAAAAAATAGGGCATACTTTTTCAAACCCTTCTCAATACTATAATGACTTAAAAAATAAGAAAATAGAAGTCTCTTACTATTATCCCCATACGCTTCCCTCTGTCACAAGTGAAATCCAATTTTAGAAAGATACCACAAAACATGTTTCAAAATTAAATAAACTTCAATTGCAAGATTACTTTAAATCAGAGAATTTTATAAAATCTATTAGAGATACATTCCCTTCATCTCTTTCAAATTCAAAAACCCCTTACGCTTTCATTGCGTAAGGGGTTCTATTATTAAAACTAATTCAGTTCCTACACCTATTATCTAGATTATATTATTTGTCAGCGATTGCTGCCTGTTAGGTATTCTCCGAATGGCAATACTCTATCCTACAATTTCCCTTCTAAATTCTTGACTTACTTTCTTCTACTTCGTTTTCCTGTTCTTGATATCTCATACAAAGTTACAATTACTGTAATTCCTTGTATGAAATACTCAAGCATTTTTTCTTTCTTCATAACCCATTCTCCTATGTTCGATTGACTCCAAAATCAATATGCAAGTTATTGCAACCACCATTCCTGTTCCGATCATAACGTATTCCATGTTTTATCCTTTCTTTATACTTATCAGTAATTACTGAGCAGAAGTATCTTTATTCAACAAAAAAAGACTGATACTTCATTGCCGCATCAGCCCTTTAAAATACTTCTTACTCTTTAAATTCTCATGTTCATTACACAGTTTATTACTAATATTTAATTAATTATCTTTGTGCATAAGTATACCCACACCGATTGCCACAGCAGTTGTCAATGCAGTAATAACTACTTCTTTACCTGCTTCAACAACAAATTCGGCTACTTTCTGAGATTTACTTTCTTTTTCTTCCTCTTTCCAAACATTGCTTTTACTCACGTTGTCACCTCTTTAAAAAATCCAAATTCATTCACTTCAAATGTCAATGTCAGCTATTTAGTTCTTGAACCTCTAGCAATCCCTGAATCACTACGTTTTCTTCTCCATTGACCATTTTTATTTCTACTTCTTGTTTGGTTCATTGTTGGTCCAGTTTTTACAATTGGTCCACCTGTTTCTCTTGGACTAGGCATACTACACCCCTCCTCCTATTTCAAAATAAAATGTCTTTAATTATCTTCTCTTTAATTATAGTCGTATTGCGACTATTTTTCAATAGTCATAATAAGACTTTTTATAATTAAAGAAAAGTAGAGGGGCGATATAGTAAATGGTATTTGAACGAATCAGAAATCTCAGAGAAGATAGTGATAAAAAGCAGCAGGAATTGGCTGATTATCTTAATATAAAACAAACAACCTATTCCAAATATGAATTAGGAAAAATAAATATACCTATTGAAGTTTTCATAAAATTAGCTGACTATTACGGTGTGTCTGTTGATTATCTTCTTGGCAGAACTCAAAAAAAGAAATAAGTAAATTTTATTTTCTAAATGCCAAAAGTTTTAATTATTTTTATGCGGATACATGATTGTAATTCCATAATCATTCGTCACTATGTATAAATCCGAACACCATTCTATTTTTTCTGTTACAGGAAAAATATCTTGAAACTCTGCATAACTCTTGTTCAAATTATGTTCTTTCAAAATTTTTTCGTAGTCTTCTGAATAGTTTTCTTCCACAAGCAAAGCCACATATCCGCCATCAGATTCTAACGCTCTGTCAACTCCATAGTTCTCATCTAAAATATGAATAATTCTGAACATCTCTGATGTTATATCTTGTGGAATCTCATACTCAGAACAGCACTTCTCGATTTCTTCTTTTTGCGTAATCGTCCAAAATTTTTTAATCATCTTTTTCACTCTCCTACCGTTTTCATGGAATAGATAACATACACCTTTCCCTGTCTGTCTAAAAATTCCAAGTCATAACTAACCCATCTCCTGTTTTCATTCATTGGGTGCTTCTTGTTCTTAATGTCGATTTGAAGAAAATTATTGTCGGGAATCCGAACTAAAGTATGGTCAAGATTCAGTTCCTCTAAAATATCTGATGTATCATCTCGAACAGGTGTCAGGATGATAGAAATATATCCATTTCTTCCTATATCCTTATTCTCAAGTAATTCCTCAACGGTGTTTAAAATCTCCAACGGAATCTCATTGTTAGTCAACAACGGATTGACCTGTTTTAACATTTTCAACGCTTCCCACGTCTTGATTTTTATGTTCATGCTTTTCTGCCTTTCCTTTCTTTTTGGCTGTATTCGTCACTTTCTTCTCTTTCTCTGCCTTATCCTGTTTTTCATTCTGCACTAAGGCACTTAAACTTTCTTTTAATGGGTAATCTATCAAATTCCATTTCTCTCTTGGATAATGCAATCCTAAATAGAGCGGATGAACCCCGATACTTTTCATACTGATTCCCTCTACAGAAATACATTTTACATTCTTATCAAGTCCTTTTTCCTCCAGCATAGACAACAAATCTATTTTGACATTGGTTGTTCCTTTATGTGTAAGCAATGAATTTCCCCATGCAATCACAATGTCATATGTTTTTATATCCTCTTCTTCCAAAATCTCCTCTATATACGCAAGACTGTTTTCCTGTAACTCACTGACACTCGGCTTTTTTGTAATAACATTTGCATACAGATTAACAATCCGTATTTCTTTCCACCCAAAATCATTTACATGATTTATCAAGTGCATGGTCGATACATCTAACATTCCACAATTCTCTACTGAAATGGTCGGGTACAACTCAATCACTAATGCTTTCTTTCCCTCCTCTCCCCATTTTCGCCGAATCTCATAAGTACTTTTTCCGTCATCTGTTCCTACTGCCCAAATGCTCATATTCACTTCTCCTGTAATCATGCTCTTTCCTCCTAAAAACACGCAAAAAGGACTAATAGATTTCTCACTCTATTAGTCCTTACTTCTATCATTCATATTCAATATTCCTTATTATCAATTATACGAAATTGCTGTTACAACTTCTTAATATATACTTCTACAACTAAGTCTTTCCATTGCCTTGCTCTGATGAAATTTCCAAAAGATTTCCGATATGCTCTGGCTTCTTCAAATCCTAAGGTGAATCTATCCATCAACACATACTGTTCTTCTTGAAATTGCATTTCCATGTCAGAATCTTCCTCTTTCAAATACCATTTGAAAACACCTTCTTCTGTTGGAGTAATTCTTTCTACAAGAGCCTCAATCAGTTCTTCACTAACCTGTTTTTCTTCCAAATTGCAAGCCTTATCAAGATATTCTTGTATCTTTTTTATTTCTGCACTCACGTCTACAGGCTCTATCTCTTTACCATCACATTGTAGTTTCTGCAAAGAAATTTCTACTTCCTTAATGCGTTCTGTAATCAGATTATATTTCTTCTGATACTGGGTTTCATCTATCAAATCATCAAGCCGCATATCAACAAGATTATTTTTCCTCTTTTGAAGCCTGTCTAACTCCCTTTGCAACTTTTCTACTTCATACAGTTCTGAATCTTCCGCCTTATCGACTGTATAATATTCTTCAATCGTTCCCATCAGTTCTGAAATGGAATCTTTTTGATTTTTCCACAATCTGCGAAAGATTGCTTTTGCCATAAAATCAAGTTTCCATTCACAGATAGACGGAACATCACAACGACCAGTACCATCTAAACCATTTTTCACATGAAAACTTCTTTTCCGATTTACCACCTGATTTCTGCATTGATAACCGTTGCTTTCCTCTCCGTTTTTGTTGACTCGCCATGTATATTTTTTATAAGTGCTTCCACACTCACAAACAAGCGTTTTCCCCCATTTATCCGTTGCCATAGGCTTTCCCCTAGTCTGTTCTCCAGTACAGATTGTCTTTTTCGCTTTCAAGGCTTGCACTCGATTCCATGTATCCTCTGAAACAATCGGCGGAAAATTGCCTTTCACATATTCATATTGGGAACGGTCTAAAATAGGTACTCTCCTATGTTCTAAAAAACTTGCTGTATAAGATTTATTATATCCGATATACCCTGCATATGTTTTGTTATTTAAAACACGATAGACGGCACTCTGTTCCCAATTATATCCCCCATTTGCTTTTTTCCGATGCAATTCTATCAGTTTACTTGCAATCGCTTTCATACCTACTCCCGACAGATACAAATCATAAATCAGTCGAACAGTTTCCGCTTCTTCCTCTATGATTTCATAGGTGTTTTCTACTGACGTTTTCCCTTTGACTAATCTGTACCCTAAAATGTTTCCATTGCCAAAAAGAACCCCTTTTTCTCTTGATGTTTTATGTCCTGCCAACACTCTGTCGCTGATATGCTTTGATTCTTCCTGCGACATAGCGGACATGATTGTTAATCTCAGTTCCCCATCAGATTCACAAGACCAAATGTTATCATTGTAAAAGAATACCTCAACTCCCATGTTTTTCAATCTTCTTGTATAGTCCAAACTGTCAAGGGTATTACGGGCAAATCTTGAAACCTCACGAGTACAGACAAGGTCAAACATTCCTTTTGACGCATCTTCTATCATCTGCATGAAGCCATGTCTTTTCTTTGCCTGTGTTCCTGATATTCCCTTATCAACATATACTTTGACTTTCTCCCAGTTCGGATGGTCTTTTAAAACCGATTCATACCATTGAAGTTGATTATCTAATGCGTTTATCTGTGCTTCATGCTGTGTAGATACTCTACCGTAAAAACAAACCCTTACCTTATCATTTTGATTTGTCCTGAATCGGTTGCTTACTGCTCTTGAACCAAGTTTATATGCCAAATTATCCAATTCAACTCAACTCCTTTACCTCATACTGTTTCCGTACTTTTTTATAGGTTGAGTGATTGATTACTTGATGAACCAATAACATTTTTAATAAAAGCACTTCGATTTTTCTATTGAAATCGTTGTTATTGTCCTGCATACTGCCTCCTTTTCTTTCATTTCAATCACTCATAAGAATAATATACGTTTCAAAAATTCCATTCTTACAAGTGATTGGAACGTGGAGTCCAGCCGCTTGTGCGGTGGACTCACGTTCTAATTCTTTTTGAAAAAAATTTCTGTTTTTTAGCGACGTTTGCGAAAGAACACTTCATCTTGCTTTTCCTTACTGATGATTCTCACTTTCGCAACTGTCGCAAACTTTTTCATTATTCCTAATAGTGATTTCTTTGAAAGCACCTACGTTTGCAATATGATATGTGATGTTGTATTCCGATTGTAAGTTGCTCTTAATCTTGCTTAACCGCTTACTCAAATGATTCGGTGTCTTAGGTAGAGTACTGCTTACAATCCCATTTTGATAAGCAATTTTTGACAGGTCACACAGAAGTCCTGTAACCGAATTGATATATTCTTTTTCATGGCTCATCAACTCCAACAGACAGCAAGCAACAATGTCCTCATCTATCGACTGTCTGTTCACATTCTTTTGATTTTCCCACAGCAATGATGATACTTCGGCTTCCGTCATATGCAATACACGTCCTACTTTTATGCAAGCAATATGAAAATCTGCCAAACGAATTTTTTCTTTCACAGTTGTTTCCTCTTGGTCGAACAAGGCTTCTGACAGAATAAGGAAAACACACCCCAGAATCTTCGCTCTGTCTTTTTCAAACGCTGCCCATAGTTCTTCTTCGCCTTTGATTTCCTTTGATGATATTCTGTCTAACTCAAGAATCAAAGACCTATCCAAAAGGTCGGACTCTTTTGCAATCAGAGATACACCATTCATTGCTACCAACGCCTTTATGTCGATTACAATCTCTTTCGTGTTATGATACAATGCTCGTTTTGTTACAGAGCCACCTGTTACTGCTCTCGCAATAGTATCCGATACATTTCTGCTGATGTTTGACAGATTATCAAGTGTGACAAAATATGTATTTGACAGACGCAATTCCAATCCATCACTTCCCTTTGGCAACCCACATAAGTCACTTTTCTTCGGGTCTATCAACCGTTCTAATTTTCTCATGGTCGTACTCTTAGAAGAACCTTTTTCCCCCGTAAGTATCAATAATGGGTGAGCAATCCGTAATCCCCAAAAAGCAGTTACGAGATATAAAATCAATAGTTTTTCCTGCTTTTCATTTTTGAGGTTAAAATGCTTATGGATTAAAGGAAAAATATCCTGTACGTCTACTTTCCAATCCGGCTCAATTTGGTTCTTATAGTCTGATGAATGCCTGAAGAACACATGAGAAATCTTTTCAATACAGATTTCCGTTTCTGTCATCACAATACACTTGCCTGTTTCTCTTTCCAGTTCATACGCATACAGATTTCCATCATTGTAAATCCTATTGGCTGTCTGATAGACTGTTGTATCTGTGACTGGGTGGATTTCAAGGTAGTCTATAATCATTTGGATTTGTTTACCGTCCAAAAAAAGATTATACTCTTGATAAAACAGTTTTCTGAGTTTTTTATGGCTCTGTTCAATATCTACAAGGCAGTTTTCCTGCCCTGTAGATATGTGAAGTCTTATCCCATCTGGTTCTAGTTTTATAATTTTTATCCTCCCATCTTTTATCATATTTTCAACCATTTGAAATACCTTATCATCCATCTCTACTCCTCATCGAACTCTAAATCATCATCAAGTTCTAAATTTTCATCTTCTTCGTCACTTTCTTCTTCGTCGAAATCTTGAATAACCTCAAAATCTGTGAGATAGGGTTTGTTCTTGTATAAGCGTAAGTCGAACGACACTTCTACTCCTTCTAAATCTTGATAACAAATTTTTCTTCCACTTTCAAGTAGTCCTGCATCTTGTACAAGCGAAATCAAATCAAAATTCCTACCTATGTTCTTTACAAAAGATTTCCGTAATGTGACTTCAGATTTTCCATACTGTGTTGCAACATACACATTTAAGAAATCTGTCAAACGGTCTTCTGTCTGACTCGATGTCGTTTTGACAATAGTCCCCTCATATCTCCCTTCTGGTAATACCATTAATTCACTATAACTCTTTTGCTTTCTTTTACTTTCTCGTAAAGCCATTTTAATGACCTCCTTTTATAATGAGGCAGTATAGATGTATATAGGTTTATGCACCGCCTGTTTTATTTTATCCAGCGATATAGATGTATATTTTGATTTATGTATCGCTTATTTTCATGTCTGGAATCATTCCTGACATCTTTATGATAACATAACTTTCTACTATTTTTTTGTTGGCACTGCATATATTCGCTCTAACCCATCTGCCATTATCGACTATCTGTTTTTCTTTCACTGACGTATGGGGATAAAAACTGGTCATCTCCAAAATTCACTATCTTCTTCATAAATGATGTGCTATAATATGACTGAAAAAATGTTACTTTAAAAGGAGAAAACATGGAAACTTCCCAAATAACACTCTATGAATTTATTGATAAAATATTATGTGAATTTAAAGAATATTTTCCTTTGCAAACTATATTAAAACTAAAAACCATATACCTCTACGAAGAAAACCCCCATATAAAAAATAGAGAAATTCAACAATCACTCAAAAAGGAAATATCCTATCCATATATTAAAAATCGGTTTTCTCTTGAATTAATTGAAAAAAAAATTGCCCCTTATTTTAATAAAGGACAAAAAAAAATAACCCGACTAAAAAAGGAAACTATTACCCAACAAAATCTTCTTAAAATTATAGAAACCAAAACCTTTATTACAACAGTTTTAAAAAAATATCCCTATCCTATCATGGTAGGTTTTCCCTTTAATTCATGGAACACGAACTCTCTCTTTAAATACATACAACTATATTTTGAGCTTTCAGACGAAAATCCGCCTATACTTTCTTTAAAAACTGTTGACATTTATTTTAAAAATCAAAACCTAACTCCCTATTCATTAGCAAATGTTTTGACTTGTTATAATAATTTAGAACGAAAGAATAAGAAAATAGAAATTGCCTACTATTATCTTCATACCATAATACAAAAATATTTGCTATCATCCTCCAAAACAAACGATGATAAAAAATCTTATAGAGAATATAGTAAAACATACTTTTTCATATTATATTTTTTTGGGGAAAAACTGGAACGTTTAGGTACAATCAACCATCTTTCAGTTAATAGACACCAAAAAAAAGAACTTGATTTTTCTTCTTTACAAGAGGTTTGCATAGATAATGTCAAAACTCAAAAAGACAAAGCATCTTCTATAGATAATACTATTTATACACCTATATTCATTATCAATCAGAGTATTTTAAATAAAGAACTCGAAGATTATTATGCCGATTTGACTTCTCTCCCTGATTTCAAAATGATTCTAATTAAGGATTTGCTTGAATTAGATGAAGTTGCTAAAATGAAGAATTTTGAATGGTTTAATGATTTTCTTCCTGATTTAAAAGACCAAGTATCAAAAATAAATAAACTTAAAATGCAAAACTTTTCTGAATTAAATAACTTTGTAAAATCTATTAGACATATACTATCTTCCTCCAACAAAAAATAGATTTAAAAACCCCTTACGCTTTCATTGCGTAAGGGGTTCTGTTATTGAAACTAATGAAGTTCCTACACTTATTCTATACGGTGTATTACTTGTTATTGATAGCAGCCTGTGCTGCTGCAAGACGAGCGATCGGTACACGGAATGGTGAACAAGATACATAGTCTAAGCCAATCTTATGGCAGAACTCTACGGAACTTGGATCTCCACCGTGCTCTCCACAGATACCAATGTGAAGGTTTGGATTTACTGGCTTACCTAATGTGATAGCCATATCCATTAATTTACCAACACCTGTCTGGTCAAGTTTAGCAAATGGATCATTCTCGAAGATCTTCGCATCATAGTAAGCATCTAAGAACTTACCAGCGTCATCACGGGAGAATCCGAATGCCATCTGTGTTAAGTCGTTTGTACCGAAGCAGAAGAAGTCAGCTTCTTTTGCGATCTCATCAGCTGTAAGAGCAGCTCTTGGAATCTCGATCATTGTACCAACTTCGTACTTCAGATCAGAGTTTGCAGCTGCGATCTCAGCATCAGCAGTCTCTACAACAATCTTCTTAACGTATTTTAATTCTTTTACATCACCAACAAGTGGAATCATGATCTCTGGGCATACGTTCCAGTCAGCGTGTGCTTTCTGTACGTTGATAGCTGCACGGATAACAGCCTTTGTCTGCATCTTGGCAATCTCTGGGTAAGTAACTGCAAGACGACATCCACGGTGTCCCATCATTGGGTTGAACTCATGTAAGCCATCGATGATAGCTTTGATCTGTTCAACAGTTTTGCCCTGGGAATCAGCAAGTTTCTTAATGTCTTCTTCATCTGTAGGAACGAACTCATGAAGCGGTGGATCAAGGAAACGAATAGTAACCGGATGTCCTTCCAGTGCCTCATAAAGTGCCTCGAAGTCTCCCTGCTGTTCTGGAAGGATCTTCTCAAGTGCAGCTTCTCTTTCTTCTACAGTCTCAGAACAGATCATCTCACGGAATGCATCGATTCTGTCACCCTCGAAGAACATGTGCTCTGTACGGCAAAGTCCGATACCTTCTGCACCAAGCTCACGGGCTTTCTTAGCATCTGCCGGTGTATCAGCATTTGTACGAACTTTCATAGTTCTGTATTTGTCAGCCCATCCCATGATTCTTCCGAACTCACCAGCGATCGTTGCATCAACTGTTGGGATGATTCCATCATAGATAGCTCCTGTAGATCCATCAAGAGAGATTGCATCTCCTTCGTGGAACTCTTTGCCAGCTAATGTGAATTTCTTATTCTCTTCGTCCATAACGATGTCGCCACATCCAGATACACAACATGTACCCATTCCACGTGCAACTACAGCAGCGTGAGATGTCATACCACCACGAACTGTCAGGATACCCTGAGCAGACTTCATAC
>ENA-ORTM01000565-ORTM01000565.1-human-gut-metagenome-genome-assembly--contig:-NODE-565-length-44596-cov-4.209358_pt1 | contig 44596 bp, 20 predicted proteins | sample MGYA00241909_ERZ509182 | MGnify/ENA primary metagenome ERZ509182 (study PRJEB26280, sample SAMEA2338855) | human gut metagenome | biome: human gut; feature: human-associated habitat; material: faeces...
CCGTTGGGCGGCAAGGCTCAGTTCGGTGGCCAGCGTTTCGGCGAGATGGAAGTGTGGGCCCTCGAGGCCTACGGTGCCGCCTACACGCTGCACGAGATGATGACCACCAAGTCCGATGACGTCGACGGCCGCGTGCGTGTCTACGGTGCCATTGTGAAGGGTGACAACCTGCCGCCGGCAGGCATTCCGGAATCCTTCAAGGTGCTGCTTAAGGAAATGCAGTCCCTGTCCCTGAACGTCGAAGTGCTCAACGCGGAAGGCGTGGCCATCGACATGAAGGACGAGGATGACGATCCGTCTGCTTCCTCCGACGATCTTGGCTTCAACATCGGCGCGCGTCCCGACGCGGTCGCCAAGGCTGACCAGGTTGTGGAAGAACCTGAATTCCAGTGATCCCATGGCTGGTCGCGTCGTATGAAAACGTGGCGCGACCAGCCTGACGAAACGTGATTAAGCATTAAGAATCGATAGACAGGACAATAGAGTGCTGGACGTCAACGCATTTGACAAACTGAGGATTGGCCTGGCCACCGCCGATGACATCCGTAATTGGAGCCATGGCGAGGTCAAGAAGCCTGAAACCATTAACTACCGTACCCTGAAGCCAGAGAAAGACGGTCTGTTCGGCGAACAGATCTTCGGACCTACCCGTGACTGGGAGTGCGCCTGCGGCAAGTACAAGCGCGTACGCTTCAAGGGCATCGTCTGCGAACGCTGTGGTGTGGAAGTCACCAAGAGCCGTGTGCGCCGTGAGCGCATGGGCCATATCGAGCTTGCCGCTCCGGTGACCCACATCTGGTTCTTCAAGGGTGTTCCGTCCCGTTTGGGCTACCTGCTGGACATCGCTCCGAAGGATCTGGAAAAGGTCATCTATTTTGCCGCCTACATGGTCACCAGCGTCGATGAGGAACAGCGTCATGAGGATCTTCCGGGTCTGCAGGACGAGTTCGACAACGACATCGCCAACCTGGAGAAGCGTCGTAACGCGGAAATCGAAGAGCGTGCCAAGAAGGTCGAATCCGATCTGGCCGAACTTGAGGCCGAAGGCGAAGCCAGGGGTTCCGCACGCGCCAAGCTGCGCAACAGCGCCGAGCGTGAAATGGCCGCGATCCGCATCCGTTTCGACGAGCAGATCCAGCGTCTGAGCGCCGTGTTCGACCGCTTCAAGAACCTGAAGCCGGGCGACATGGAAGGCGACGTCGACCTGTGGCGTGAAATGGAAGACCGCTACGGCGACTACTTCGAAGGCTGCATGGGCGCCGAAGCCATCAAGAAGCGCTTGCAGGACTTCGATCTCGAGGCCGCTTCCAAGCAGCTGCGTGAGGAAATCGACACCGGCACCGGCCAGCGCAAGGCCCGCGCCCTGAAGCGTCTGAAGGTCGTCAACGCCTTCCTGACCACCGGCAACAAGCCGGAAGCCATGGTGCTCGACGTGATCCCGGTCATTCCGCCGGATCTGCGCCCGATGGTGCAGCTCGACGGTGGCCGTTTCGCCACCTCCGATCTCAACGACCTCTACCGTCGTGTGATCAACCGTAACAACCGTCTGAAGCGACTGATCGAGCTCGGCGCTCCTGAAATCATGCTCAACAACGAAAAGCGCATGCTTCAGGAAGCCGTCGACTCCCTGTTCGACAACGGTCGTCGTGGCCGTCCGGTCACCGGCGCTTCGAACCGCCCGCTGAAGTCCCTGAGTGACATGCTCAAGGGCAAGCAGGGTCGTTTCCGTCAGAACCTGCTTGGTAAGCGTGTGGACTATTCCGGCCGTTCCGTGATCGTGGTCGGTCCGTCCCTGCGCATGCACCAGTGCGGTCTGCCGAAGCCGATGGCCCTCGAACTGTTCAAGCCGTTCGTCATCAAGCGTCTTGTGGATCTCAACTATGCGCAGAACATGAAGAGCGCCAAGCGTCTTGTGGACCGTGGCGATTCCGAAGTGTGGGGCGTGCTCGAAGAGGTCATCGCCGAGCATCCGGTGCTTCTGAACCGTGCACCTACGCTGCACCGTCTGGGCATTCAGGCGTTCGAGCCGATCTTGGTGGAAGGCAAGGCCATCCACCTGCCGCCGCTTGCCTGCGCTGCATTCAACGCCGACTTCGATGGCGACCAGATGGCAGTCCACCTGCCGCTGTCCGCCGAAGCCCAGGCCGAGGCCCGTTCCCTGATGATGGCTTCCGACAACATTCTGAAGCCGGCAGACGGCCACACCGTGACCATGCCGAGCCAGGACATGATTCTCGGTCTGTACTACCTGACCACTGTCATCGACGGTGCCAAGGGCCAGGGCCGTGTGTTCTCCTCGCTTGAAGAGGCCGAAATGGCGCTCGACAAGCACGAGATTGACATGCAGGCCAAGGTGCTTATCCGCCTTCCGGAAGACTTCGTGCTTCCGAAGGGTTGGGAACCGAGCGAAATCGAAGTTGTCGATCCTGAACCGGGCAGCCCGGCGGTGGTGAAGGAAGAGCGTTTCCACGATGGTTCTGTGCTTTTCGCAACCTCCTACGGTCGCATCCTGTTCAACAGCACGCTGCCGGTCGACTACCCGTTCGTGAACGATCAGGCTCCGAAGAAGCGCCTGAGCAAGATCGTCGACGACATCGCAACCCGTTACTCCACCGCACAGGTGGCTGCAACGCTGGACGCTCTGAAGGATATGGGCTTCACCCGCGCACCGTGGTCCGGTGTGTCCTTCGCGTTCTCCGACGTTATCCAGCCGTCCGAGCGTGACGAGTTCATCGAGAAGTACGAAGCCGAAGCTGAAAAGGTCAACGAGAATTACGAAATCGGTATGCTCACCGAAGAGGAGCGCCGCCAAGAACTCATCGACCTGTGGACCAAGTGCACCAGCGAGGTTTCCGAGGCTGTCGAGGAACACTTCGACTCCAAGAACAACCTGGCTATCATCGTGCAGTCCGGTGCACGAGGAAACATGATGCAGATCAACCAGATCGCAGGCATGCGAGGCCTCGTGGCCAACCCGAAGGGCGAGATCATTCCTCGACCTGTGAAGTCCAACTACCGCGACGGCCTGTCCGTGCTGGAATACTTCATCTCCCAGCACGGCGCGCGTAAGGGCCTGGCCGATACCGCACTGCGTACCGCAGAGTCTGGTTACCTGACCCGTCGTCTGGTGGACGTCTCCCAGGATGTGATTGTGCGCGAAGAGGATTGCGGCACCAAGCGCGGCCTGACGATGAAGGTCGGCGAGCGTGACGCTGAGGGCAACCTGCATCTTGTCAAGGCTGCCGACGGTGGTCCGTATTCCCGTCTGCTCGCAGCTGACGTGATCGATCCGGCCGACGGCGAAACCGTGCTGTACAAGGCTGGCGACGCACTGTCCATGGACGTGCTCAACGATCTCGTCGCTCACGATGTGGAAGAAGTCAAGGCCCGTTCCGTGCTCACCTGCGACTCCAAGCGCGGTGTGTGCGCCAAGTGCTATGGCTGGTCTCTGGCCACCAACAAGCTGGTGGACGTCGGTGAGGCCGTTGGCATCGTAGCGGCACAGTCCATCGGCGAGCCTGGTACCCAGCTGACGCTGCGTTCCTTCCACTCCGGCGGCGTCGCTTCCGCATCCGATATCACCCAGGGTCTCCCTCGTGTTACTGAGCTTTTCGAAGCTCGTACCCCGAAGGGCGAGGCTCCGATCGCGGAGTTCGCAGGCGTGGTCAAGGTGGAAGACACCGAGCGCGGCCGTCAGGTCATGCTGAAGCCGGACGACGAATCCGTCGAGCCGATCGTCTACCCGGTGACCCGTCGCGCTCCGATGCTGGTCAAGGACGGCGAGCATGTCGAAGCTGGAACCCAGCTGATCGAAGGCTCCGTCGATCCTAAGAAGATCCTGCGCATCCTCGGCCCTCGTGCCGCCCAAGTGAACATTGTGGAGGAAGTGCACACCGTGTACCGCTCCCAGGGCGTGGATATTCACGACAAGCACATCGAGGTCATCGTGCACCAGATGCTGCGTCGTATCACCGTGATCGACTCCGGCGACACCGACCTGCTTCCGGGTGAACTGGTGGATCAGGCCCGCTTCAAGGCCTCCAACATGAAGGCCGTGAAGGAAGGCGGCAAGCCTGCCGCCGGCCGTCCGGAGCTGATGGGCATCACCAAGGCTTCGCTGGCAACCGATTCCTGGCTGTCCGCAGCCTCCTTCCAGGAGACCACCCGCGTGCTTACCGAAGCCGCCTTGAGCCAGAAGGTCGATGACCTGAAGGGCCTTAAGGAGAACGTCATCATCGGTAAGCTCATTCCGGCCGGTACCGGTCTTGCCCGTTACCGTAACGCCGTGGTCGAGCCCGACAAGGCCATTCGCGACACCATCTACCCGAACTTCGGTTTGGGTGGCGACGAGTCCGATGCTGCCTTCGGCGACGCGGATCTGTCCGAAGTCGACTTCTCCAACATCGATTTCGGCGATCTGAAGCTAGGCGACGACTTCAATCCGGATGACTTCCTGGACGACAATGGCGGCCAGATGGATTTGGGCGACAACCTGTGATCCGAAAGGCGATGATGGAACGACGTAACGTCTGAAATCATCCGATAGACATAAAAATGGGGATTGGCTTCAAACAGCTGATCCCCATTTTTAATACGAAAAAACACTATTGTTGCGATCATTATGCCAACAGTCGGCATATTACGAAACTGCCTGTATTGCAGAGCGAATTCACTATCGCAAATCAAACGTCAAATTACAATGAGGGTATGAGCTTTCTTCCATATCCGCCGCCGCCTGAACCAGGCTGGTACGATGATGACGCCACCGTAATGCCTCCCTTCGCCGATTCTGCAATGCCGGGAACGGTGCAATCTCAGCCGATGGAGCAGGTTTCCATGTTGCTGGAACCAATCAATGACGAGTCGGTCAACGACGAGTCGGTCAACGATGATGATATCGATTGGGATGGCACAGTGCTGTCTTCGGCCTTCACCATGAAGCAGCCGAAGCTGGAATACACGCTTTACAATGAGCAGACCGGTCAGGAAGTGATTATCGACATGGGCGTGCTGCTGGGACGCAAGTCGTCCGTTGAAGTGCCGGAAGGTGCTAAATACGTGAAATTGGAGGATCCGACGCGCACGATTTCACGCCATCATGCGGCGATCAGCTTCGATCAGGATGGCACGTTGTGGATTGAGGATTACGGATCGCTTAATGGCACGTACATTATTCAAGGCAATGAGGAGACCAAGGTCGAGCACAAGCCGATAAAGTTTGAGGCACCTTGCACGATTCGTATCGGAGATCAGTTCTTTACGCTCGAACAGCGCTGATTGAGATGTTGTGTTGCGTATCGCCAAGTATGCCGTCAAACCGCAAGGTTTGGAATAATTGAAATGACGGTGCGACAATGAACGATGCCGAGAGCCGAAGAGAGCTGTACGCGTGAGGATGCGCGTACACCCCTCTTCGACTATTGCGATTCGCTGCCTACCGACTGGCGCTTGCTGACTGGCTATTTGCTACTTGCGCAGGCGGATGGCCGCGTTGACGGCGGAATCATTGAGACTGGCAAGCCAGTCAAGCAGATCCGGGTAGATATTCGGATTGCGTGCGAGGAAGGGGCGCAGCTCCGGAGCCTCGCTCGCGATTTGAGCCATCAGCATCTTGTCTTGCGTGGTCATGGCCAATTCCGCTGGATTGGTGTACGGGTCGAGATATTCCGTTGAAACGTCGTTCGCCGTATTCGATGCCGGCGCTTCCATGAACGATTCAGGCTGGTATTGGTCGGTTGCCGGCGACTGGTATTGCGTCTGATACTGCACTTCCGACGATTGCTGCGGCTGCTGATACTGCGCTTGCGTTTGGAATTGCTGTGCCGGTTCCGGAGCGGTTTCGGTATTCCTCTGCATAACGCCTTCCTGCGGAACCGGCCACCCCATCGCGACCAGCTGCTGGCGTGCGCGCTCATCGCCGAATTGGGCGACCCAACGTTTCAGACCCGGGTACGCACGTGGATTGGCAACCACATTCGCGCCGAATTCCGGATTTTCGTAAGCGATTTTCGCTAGAAACACGGGATCTGCGTTCGGATCCTGCACGGCTGCGGCCGCGGTATCGAAATCGACCATCATGATCTCCTTATCTCGTGTTCTGTAAGTATTGTATTGAATGCGCTGATAACAAAGTGGTCAATCTGATTATCAACGATTGCCATTGCGGGAACATGCGTGTTATTGAACGGTTCGCAACGTCTGCAATGTGCCTTCCTGCAAATCGCCGATATCCTCGTGATCTCCGATTTTGCTGACGTTCCAATCGATGTCAACCATAGTGTTTGTTGCCGTATCGGCTGCGTTATTCGCTGAATCGTCGCGCAGGTCAAGCACGATCGCCGTGACATTGTCATTGCCGCCGGCATCGAGCGCGGGCTGCACTAGCATTTCCGCGGCGACTTGCGGATTGTCGTACGCTGCCACCGTGTTTGCCTCGAAAATGGAAAACGTCGGCAAGTGAAAGTTTGGCGCGCCATCTGCGTAATGTCGGCAATGACTTGAGCATGTACTTGCGTTCCTGCACAATATCATGCCAATACTGCTGCACATGTTCCTCGTTGACGGTATTACCGGAGAAGGCCGCGTAATCGGCTTGTGTGCCCAAGGCAAGCAACGTTTCACAGGAAATATCCATCTGGCTTGCGATGGAGACCGCTTGTTCGCTGCGCGTGCCTTGAATGTCGAGTCCGCTTTGCCGAGCGAGCGCCGCCACGGATTGCCATCCTGCCGCCACTCGCTGTTGCGCGCTGCCGTGTTTTCTTGACCGTGCCAGTGCGATCGCTTTGATGGCGAGCAGGAGGCCGCATACGATGAGCAGCGTCCACAGGGGGCTTCCGTAGACGGCTACTTTTCTTGCGATTCTGCCGAAATGCTGCCAGAAGAGGTTGATTGACGTTTCATCAGCCATGCTTCCGCCGATTGAGGATTTGCCTTTGGCTTGGGTGTCGTCGCGTAGCGGGTCGGTGAGGGGTACTGGGGGTTGACGCACCAGGGTTTGCGGGTTCGGTGGGGTGAGGTTCTGGTTTTCGTCGGGGACTTTGGTTTCCTTTGGCGTCGGGTAGAACGCCACCCAGCCGTAGCCGTCCAGTTTGATTTCCACCCATGCGGTCACGTCGTTGCCGGTGAATTCGATGACGGTGTTTTTCCCTTGTTTTTCGATGCGGTTTTCGCTGATTTCGCCTTCATCGTCTTTTGGTAGGAATCCAAGCACCACTCGGCTTGGAAGTCCCAGGCTGCGTGCCATGAGTGCCATTGCGGAGGCGTATTGTTCGCTGTCTCCGACCATGGCCGTTCCGGCGAGCAGCTGGTCGATACGGTAGTTGCCGTGGCCGGCGGTAGACGGGTAATCGCCGCTCAAGCCGTGCGAGAACCAGCCTGATTCCTTGAGTTTTTCGGCGATGGCCTGGGCTGCTTCGCCTCCTTTGGATTGGCCGCCGGCTATGGCTGTGGCGAGTTTGTCCACACAGTCGGGCGCGTCTTCGGCTTTAGGCTGGCTGATGGAGGCTGCGTTGGCTTTGGTGATTTGCTTGTCGGTGGGAATTGCTGGCATGAGGCCGGTTTCCGTGTAGGTGAGGCCTTCGGAGGTGCGTGAGGGGTAGATGGCCGACATGGTGTCGCTGTTGTAATAGAACGAGTCGACGTTTTCACTGTTGTCGAAGGTCACGCTGGATGCGGCTCCGGCAATAGGTAGCCAGTAGTCGCTCAGGCCTTTGTTCACGGTGAATGTTGCGGTGAATTTCTTGCCTTCGGCGTTGTTGGTGATGGAGGTGCCGACGCGATGGTAATTGGAGGAGTCCGACGACATGGTGGAATCGGACAGGTTCCATACGTTGCCATCGAAACGGTCCATGACCGCTAGTCGCACGCTCGATCCTGCGGGCAGGTTTTTGACGGTGAGGAGCACGTCGTCCTTGCTGTTTTTGATGTACGAACGCATGCCGCTCAACGGGCTTGTGCAATCGTACGGGCTGAGCGGCGGATCGTAATGGTCGCGCAGAATGGTGCGGTCCTGACCGACGGCAAGGCATCCTCCAATCGCCAATGCGATGCAAACAACCACGATTGTCATGGAACTGATCCAACGTCCCAATTCCAGTAATTTCCAACGTGCGCTGATCCAAATCACGAGCACAAGCGCCATCGCGGTGCCGACGAATATGCGGTAATAGCCGGAAGATGAGCCGAGCAATGCACAGATCGCAAGATTGGCGATGACGGGAATGATGGCGATCATGGTGAATCGGCCATCTTCCGTCACTGCGAAAATGCCGGTGAGCAGCGCGGACCACAGGCAGATGGTCCATACGGCAAGCAGGCAGCCGTCCGCGGTACCGGTTGGAGGCTCGACCGACAGAATGAATTTGAAGGAGCCAAGCATCTGCACCCAACCTTGCGTAAGCGTGCGCAGGGTTGGAACGAAATGTGCGATGGTGGTGTCGTTGAGGAACAGAACCGGGCCGACAACCAGTTGCGCGACGGCCATGAACAGCATTTGCCACCAGAGGCGGAGCATGGGAACCGTGCCTGCGAGCGCCACGAGGGATCCGATGATGGTGGCTGGAATGGCGGCGAGGGCCCAGGATGCGACTGATCCGTAGACGTCGATGAGGTTGCTGGCTGCGGCGAGGGTGAGTAGGGCTGCTACGAGAAGGCTTGCGTATTGTGAGGCGCGTGGTCGGCGTAGGTAGGGGAGGGCTTGCGATTTGCTGTCTCGCGACATCCAGATGACGGTGTGTGTGGAGTCGGCCCATGAACCTGTTCCGGTGCCTGTTCCCGTGAAGGTGTTGCCGAATCCGGTGGTGTGTCCGGTGCCGGTCTCGTCGGTATTGGCGTTGTGTTTGCTGAATCCTGTGGTGCTCATGCCAGTACCCCCATGATTATTGGGAGGTCGTCTAGGCTTCCTACGGTCGCCAGGGTGAAGTCGGAGTATCGTTTGATGGCACGTGGTTGCCCGATGATGGTTTGCAGTACCACGCAGGTTGCGGATCGGGGGAGTGCGAGCGCCATGTGTTTGATCTCGTCGATGCTTTTGAGTCTGCCGACGGTGATGTAGTAGAACGATGAGTCAGGGGTGTGGGCGAGGGTGGTTTGCGCGAGGTTCGGATCGTCGTTGATATCGGGGGTGATGGCGCTGCAGCCGTCGAGGAATTCCGTGGAGTTGCGTGGCACGGCGTGTTCGTTTCCGGCATGTGCGGTTACCGGGCGGTTTTGGAGCAGGCATTGCACGCCGATGGATGCGTGGACGGATACCGCCAGTTCGAATTCGTCGGAGCTGAGGTAGTCGTCTGGGTTCACGCTGATGGTCAATGCGGTGTCGGTGCGTCGGGTCGCTTCGTATTGGCGGATCATCAGCGTTCCTGTTTTTGCGGAGCTGAGCCAGTGCACGTTGCGCACGTCGTCGCCCGGCTCGTATTCGCGCAGTCCGTAGAAGTCGAGGTCGTCGTCGACGATTTCGCCGCTGGGCTGACCTTCGAGGTCTCGCGGAATTCCGGCGTTGAGTGTGTTCAGCATGACGGTTTGAGGGTGGATGAACACGTTGATTTGGTCGACGAGTTTCTTTTCGTGCCGTACGAGTCCGAATGGGTCGCCTTTGCGTATGGAAAGCGGTCCGATCGGCAGCACTGCGCGGGAGACGGCGGTGAATTCCACGGTTGTTTGGCGTGATTGGCCAGCGGCGAGTATGGGGATGGAGAATCGTTCGTGGTTGTCGCCGATAGGCAGGTCGCCTCGCGCGGATGTGGTTGGCGTGCGTCCTGGATTGTCGATGCGTATGTCGACTTTTACGGTGTCTGACACGGTGACTCGTCTGCTGGACACGTCTATGGTGGCGGTGAATGACGTGTTGCCGAGTGACAGCAGGATGGCGGCGACCATCATGCAGGCGAACACGATCGCCATGGCCAACAGTTCATGCCATCCGAGAATCGTGAACGTTATGAGTGAGGCGATGGTGAGTCCGGTCACGGCCCATCCGAGCGGTGACATATATGAGGTGACCAGTCGTTTGATGCGATGCTTGATGCGTCGCAGGGATCGTTGCATGGTTCTCCTGCGTTGCATGGTTTTGGATTGTCGCATACTTGACCTTTCGGGTGTTTACGAACGTTTCGTGCGATTGCGTGCTTCTGTCTTGCTGCGCGTGCAGTGCGGCTGCGTTGGGTATGCGCTTCAGGCGGTGGTGCCTACGGTCGGTGCGGGTACGTTTCCGAGGATCTGTTCGATCATCAGTTCGGGGGTGGATCCGGCGAACGTGGCCTCCGCGGTGAGCGTGATGCGGTGCGCGAGCACAGCGACAGCCAGCTGCTTCACATCGTCAGGCACCACATATCCGCGATTGTTGGACGCCGCCCACACGCGGGCGCATCGGGTCAGCGCAAGTGCGCCTCGCATGGACGATCCGACCTGGATGCGTTCGTTGTGGCGCGTCGCTTCCACCAAGCGCACGATGTATTCGAGGATCGCGTCGTCAAGATGTACGGTTTCGCTGATGGCACGCATGCGCAGCACGTCGTTGCCGGTGAGCACCGCATGCACGGTGGATGCACGGTCGGTGACGTTGACCTGTTTGAGAATGCTCACGCTCACGTCGTGGCTCGGATAGCCGATGGTTGTTTTGATGAGGAAACGATCCATCTGCGCTTCCGGCAGTTTGTAGGTGCCGAGCTGTTCTATGGGGTTCTGGGTGGCGATGACCATGAAAGGTTGCGGTACCGTGTGGGTTTCGCCGTCGACGGTGACTTTCTGCTCTTCCATGACTTCGAGCAGTGCGGACTGTGTTTTCGGCGAGGCTCGGTTGATTTCGTCGGCAAGCACGACGGAAGCGAAAATCGGGCCTTCGCGGTATTCGAATTCGCTGTTCTTCTGGTCGTAGTAGGTTACGCCGACCACGTCGGAAGGCAGCAGATCCGGAGTGAACTGGATGCGCTTGAACGACATGTCGATGGAGTTGGCGAGGCCTCGGGCCAGCTGTGTCTTGCCTGTTCCGGGGTTGTCTTCAAGCAGAATGTGGCCGCCAACGATCATGGCGGTGGCACATTGGCGGATCGGCTGCTCCTTGCCGACCACAACCTGGGAGACGCTGTCGACCAGTTTGGTGAACTGGTTGTGGAATTCGGTGATGTCGGCTTGTGGGGCGGACATCATGGACGAGGTTGCGGCTGGAATTGGCTGCGATTGCGGTAACGGTTGTCGCATCTGCACAGGCTGTGCCGGTTGCGCCTTCAAGGGTTGCGTTGTTGGAAGCGTAGGCATTGCAGGCCTGTAGGGCATTGCATTGTATGCGCTGAGCATGGTGTCTTCATCGTCGGCATCGAACGTGTTGGTGGCGTAATGGTTCGCATTATGCGCGCTGAGTACCGTGCCTTCATCGTCGCCGCTTTGCTCCTGCGGATGCGTTGGCAGGCTTGGAGCTTGGAATGCGGGGCGCGCCTGCGGATTGCCGGGCTGTTGCGGCTTGTTCATATGGTGCCGGATAGAACCCAGCTGGGTGGCGTCGTCGTTGTCGTTGCTCATGGGTGCTCCTTGTTTGCTTCTGTTGGTCGTATTGATGATTGGCTGTCGATATTGGATTGTTCGTCGAGATTGCCGTACCGGCTAGCGATTGGCGTAATAGGCCAAGCCTCTCACCCACGGCTTGCTTTTTCCATCGATGGTGGAAAGAGCTACGGATGAAGCCGTAGGGGTGTTACTTTGCTTTGATTCCGACTGGTCTGGATTGGGGTCAGTCTCAGGATCAGTGGTCGGCTCGCTATAGCGGTCGGAGTCTTTGATCGTTGATCCGTCTACCTCGTTGTTGAGTGCCGGGTCTGGACCAGTGACTTTGAACTTCCATGTGTAGTCGACCCCCGTTGGCAGCTTTTCGGCGTTCAACTGACTGGTACCTTGGGTCCAAGGAATTTCGTATGTTTTGCCACCTCCGGTGAATACGAAGGAGTAGCTGCCAATTTGATTCCACGTTTTCACCGATCCGCCGGCGACCTTGATGAGATTCGTAGCATTGGCATCCCAGGCAAGGGTCGGCATGGTAGTGATTTCCGCCTTGGTTTTGTTGCCTACGGTATTGCTGCTGGCAGTTTCAGGGGTGCTGATATGTGACGTATCAATGAAGTATTGTTGGACATTTACCGTATCGCAGGTGCTCCAATTACCGGAAAGCGGCCACTCTGCCCTGTTCTCGTGAACATCATCATTGTAATAATCCTTGGCCTTTACAACAAAGCCCGTGACGCGTCCTTTTTTGGACCAGGTTGCCACACATATATTGTTGTTGAGTTCCAGCTTCACATTGGTGGGAGGATCGACTGCCGTGAAGGGCGAAACGGACGTTTCGCTGCTCAATGAGCCACTGTGTTCCGTGACCACGGTAATCGTCGGCTTAATCTCTTTGTAATACCACTCGTTCTTGATGTCGAATTCGACGGAATAGTTCGTGGCATTGGTCTCCACGGATTTGTCTTCGTTTCTGATACTTACCGTAATCGACTGGTATTTCGAGTTGCGGGCGTCATTGATTCGCCCGCTCACCACAATCTTGTCGCTATTCTGCACTGCTGAGATGGTCGGTTCGTCGGGCGTGCCCCAAGGTGAAACGGCATTGGATGTGGCGGATGGTTGACTCCAGTTCATCTTGTTATGCGCCTTGACCGTGGCTGTATAGGATGCGCCATTGGTAATCGCATTGTCGTTGAATTTGAACGTGAAGCTTGTACCTTCAACCTTTTGCGTCGGATTCGCCATATTGGACCCATTTAATGTCACCTCATAGCCGTCGACGGCAGAGAAATTGCCTTCCGGAGCCTTCCATGTGACAACAACGGTGTTCTTGCCGGCTTCGGCCTTCACGTCGGTCGGTGCGTCCGGAAGCTTGTCAGGCGTGCCTTCCACACCGTTCGACTCCTTCGACCAGCCGATCTCATTCTTGGCTTGCACCTTGAACGAGTACGTCTTGCCGTTCTTCAAACCGGTAATCTGGCAGGAGGTCACGGAACCGCACGATTTCTCGCCGGAACCGTTGCCGCTCCACGTCACCTTGTATTCGCTGATCGGGCTGCCGTTCGAAGAGCCGGCCGTCCAACTCAAATTTACCGCGCCATCCTGCGGGTCTCCCGCGATGGGGGAGAGCAGAGGCGCATCCGGCTTGTCCATTACCGAAATGCTGATGGTGCCTGTCACCTCACGTTCCTTCGTATTGGTGGCATCACGCACGTTGACGATCACCTTGTTGGTGCTCGCGCCGATGTCGGAAGCTGCGCTGATCGATACCACACCGTTGGCCGGACAGTCCACGGTCAGCTTCGACGCGCCGTCGGATGTGCATCCGGTCACGGTCAACGTGGAATCGGGGAACGGATTGTACGCGTCGGCAAGCAGGTTCACTTCCTCGCTGCTTCCCGCCTTGACCTTCAGGGTTTTCGCGTTGATGCGCGCCAAAGGCCTGTTGGATGCCGTCACACGAACCGTGACGCCTGCGCTCACCGTGCCCTTCGAATATTGGATCGAAATGGGCACGCTCACCGTAGTTCCCGGCGACGTGGTCTTGTCGGCGGACACGGTCAGCTTGCCGTTCGAACTCACATTGGCGCTCACCTGGTCGGAATCAGCGCCACCCGAATACGTGTACCGCTTTTCATCGTCGTACAGGTCGGACGCCGAATGGGTCAACGCGGTCAGATCAATGGTGGTGGCGCTTTCGCCGGCGACCACGTCGATGGTGGACGAAGAGAATGTCGGCGCGGGCACGTCGCGCCCGATTACGGTGATCGGCAACGTCAGCACCGCCGAATTGATGATTTTCACCTTGTCGTTCTTGTCGCGCTTGCCATCGACCGCGGTGAAGGTAATGGATGCGGGGCCGGAGTAATCCTTCGGCGCGGTGAACTTCAACATCTGGTCGTTCACATACAGGTCGCCGTCCGCAGCCTTCGTGGCGCTCACTGAATCGGCGCCGTCCACATACGCGGTCTTGCCTGCGCCCACACGCACGTAATCGGCGATATTGATGGTGATCGTCTCGCGTGCGTTCACCTTCAAAGCCGGCGCTTTCGGTCGAAGGATCGGCGGAAACACGCCGTATGCGGGCACTTGGATGAACGCCGTGGATGTGATGTCATACGTCGTGTTGGTCACGGTGTATGGCACGGCTCGCGCCTCGTCCGTCAATTCCACGGTAATGGTCGTGGACTTGTCTCCGCTCTTGACATGCGCATGGTCGGTGGCCGAATCATCAACGGCCACGTGCAGTTCGTCGGCGCTGCCGGAAGGGTTCGCGATCCATTGCGAAACGTCCACGTCGACCGATTTCTTGTCGATCGTCGCCGAAGAAGGCACGCGATAGTCGTATGCGGTCGGCGGTTCGATGGTGGCGTTGCCATCGACGTTCACCGTTAATGTTGCGGTGTCAGACAATCCGGCTTTGTCTTTGACCGTATACACCATGTAATAGGTGCCCACCTGCTGCGGTGTGGTGAAGGCGAGCACATTATCCGCTACGGTCACGTTGCTGATGTCTTGCGATTCGATGTCTTCACTGACAGTCAGGTCGGTGCTGTCTCCGGAAATATCGTTTTGCGCCACGGGTACGGTTGCCGCGGTGTTGGGACGCAATGTGATTTCGTCGTCGCGTGCGTACACGCCCGAGTCGGTGCCGGATTTGAACACGCCCACGCGGATCTGCGCTTGGGATCGTTGGCCGGTCCAGTCTTCGACGGCGTATGAGAAGGTGTCGGTTCCTGCGGAGTCGGCATATGCTTCGTATACCAGGTAGGTGGCTCCGACTTCGCTGATGCGTCCGAGCGTCGGAGCCTTGTTGCCAAGACCAAGCAGCTGCACGTCGTCGCCATCGGAGTCGATGCCGGTCAAGGTGATCGGGATCTGGACTTTCTGCCCTGCCGCAACCTGTGCCTCAACGTCGGATGGTGTTGGCGCCGCCTTGTTTTCGGCGTCTTTTTGATGCACGTTGATGGTGATTGTGGCGGATGCCGCGTTACCGAGATTGTCTTTGACCGTGTACGTTACGGGGAAGGATCCGGTTTGGTCGGATGCTTGGTATCGTACGGTGTTGCCTGATACGAATACGAGTCCTTTGAACGTGTTCTTGTCGTATTGCAGGTCGTTTTGCAGGCTTACCGTGGTGCCGTCGGCGTAGGTAACGTGGTCGAGCACGTTGATGGAGACGATGCCGTCGGTGCGTACCTGCGTGGTGATGTTGTCGGCTTTCGGCACGGAGTTGGAGGTGGTCAATGCCGGCGGCTGTAGTACGATCACGCCGGTCGACGTGCCTGCCGCGTTGGCTACGCCGTATTTGATTTGCACGGGTTCGGTCGGTACCTGCCGTGCGGTGATGTAGATGCGCTTGTTGCTCACGACGCCGGTTTTGATGCCGCTTGCCGCGTCGGCGGTCACGTTGGTCACGGACAATACGCCGCCCATCGGGTCGACGTCGTTGGCCAGGGGTTCCATGATCGCGGTGTTGTCGGCGCCGAGCAGCGCCACGTCGTTGGCGGCGATGGGCTTGGCGGAGTCTCCGGCCACGGTCTGCACTTCGATACGAGCCAGGCCGGTCGCGGGAATGGATCCTTGCGTGATGGTGTAGGGCACATAGTAGGTGCCGGGGTTGGGTGCGCTGAAGGTGAACGACATGTCGGTGGCGTTCATGGTGGTGGATGCGCCGGATGGGGTTTCCACGGCGGTCAGCTGCGTGGGCTCGGCCGAGGTGCCGTGCACGTATTGTTTGAGTGAGACGGTAGTGCGCGTGTCTGGCGTGGTCTGCTTGACTACCGGATCGATTACCGCGGCCAACGTGTTGGCCGGTTTCACTGAGAAATACACCATGCCGGTGCCGGTCTGCTGGCCGTCGGAAACGGTTACTTCGATGCCGGCGCGTCCGGAAGACATGGATCCCGTGTTGAATACGAGCTGCCCGTCGGCTCGCGTGGAGACGGTCACCTGGTCGGTGTTCTGCGGGGTTGCGGATACGAGCGTGAGCGGATCGCCGTCGGGGTCGGAGAAGCTGCCCAATGCGTTAGTGGTGTAGGTGGCTCCTTGCTCCACGTCGATTTCCGGTGGCGTATCGGTTTGCTGGGGCGCGTTGTCGTCGCCTCCGACCAAGGTGAGGTTCACTTTGGCGTTGGACGTCTGCCCGCGCCCGTCGGAAATCTCATAGCTGAACGATGCCGATCCTTCGGCTGCCGCGGATGCGTCGAGCTGCAGATATCGTCCGTCGTATACGGGCGAGACGCTGATGTTGGCTCCGTCCGGGGCGCTTACCAAGGTGATGCGCAGCACGGAACAGTCGGTCTGCTCGTCGTTGCGAAGCACGTCGAGGATCTGCTGCGATCCTGTTCTCGCGCCGAACGAATCGTCTTCCGCTTTGATCTGCCCGGATTGCGACGAGCAGGTTTTGCTGAAATTATGCTGGTTGTTGGCACTGTCGTTGTTCTGTTCCTGTTGCTTCGACTGTTTGGTTTCCACCTTATTCCATTGGATTTTGATGACTTTGGTGGATTCCTGCGGATTCCAGACGTTGCCGTTGACCACGTCATTGAGTATGACCAGACGATGGTTGGTGCGAAATATCAGTTCCGAAGTGGCGTTGATGTTGGTCAGGGTGTCGAATGCCATGTCCGAACCGTCGGCGGAGCATACTTTGGCGTAATTGTTGGCTTTCTGCGCCCACGCGGAGAATACGCATCCGCCTGTGGATACCGGCTGGGCGGGCTCGCCCTTGCCGGAATTTGGTGTTTCAGAGGCTTTCTTGGTGCTGAGGTTCACCGTTGCGAGCCCGCGTGGTGTCGCCACGGCCACCCATCCGTTTTGTTTGCCGTCCGTGGAAGGGGCCTGCAAGGTCATGCTGCCCTGCAGATTGATGGCTGCGCTTCCCTGCGGCCAATACACGGTGCCTTTCGCCGCCATGACCGGGGTTTCGCCGATGACGGTGAACGATTCGGCATGCGGTGCGCCTTCTATCGTGCCAACTTGCTCGCACGCGCCTTGCGACTTGTCGATGCTCATCACCGCGCCATCGGAAGCACGATATCCGTATACGGTTCCGTTATGCGTCACCGTGATTTTTCCACCGGATCCCAGTTTCATTTTCGGCTTGTCGGTGGTTGGATTGACGGATTTCACATCGGAAGCGGATCCCACCCACACATTGCCGGTTTTGACGTTGATGAACGCTGCGGTATCGCCTCCGACAATGGTTTCGATATCCGTTTTGATGGCGGTGTTGCCGGTCTTGCTGATTGTGGAAGCTGCGATGTTGCTGGCTTTCGTACCTTCGGAAATCACGGTGCTGCCATTATGTTGGGCCACGTCGAAACGGGAGGCTGTGGACGAGACTCCAGCGTCCACATCCTTGTTTTTCGCATTGAATCGTGCGGCCTTGCGGTCCTTCAGCGAAGTGATCCACACGGTGCCGTCGTCAAGTTGTACATGCTGTTGTGTTACCGAACTGACGATGAACGCGCCTGCGATGATGCCCAGCAGCAGAAACAGCATGACGATCGGTGTGATCCACCGTCTGCTTCTCGACGGCAACAGCAGTTTGCGCATCATCGGTCCGAAGCGCAATTGTCGTTCGTGCGATTGTGCCGACTGATTGGCTGCGTTCTTGCGTTTGCCCATTTTCGGTTCTTCCTTGAGCGTTTCGATGGTCGTTGTGTTCGTTCCGGACATCGCCTGCGATTGAATAATGCCGTTGGCCAACCCTGTTATGAAGTGCTGTGATGCTTATGGTTTGGCTGCGCACGCGATCGCAGGATTCTGCGACATCTGACGGTCGGCTCGGATGAGGCTCACCTGAATGCAGGTCTGCGACCCGTCGGCGGGTTCGATGCTGATATGCGTGTCGGTGGTGGTGGTTCCCTGGGTATTCGGATTAACACCGGCATCGCCGACCATCGACCATGCGTATGAATCCCCGTTCTGCGGGTCGGGATTCGCCCAAGTGAACTGCACACTGCCGCCATCGGCGGAATATGACCCGGTCAGATTCTCGACACTGGGCACACTGCCGGTGGTGATGGCCGAATCAGGCGAATCGTTCTCCTGATCATACGTTTCCGGATTCTTGATCTGCACGCTGCTGTTGTCTGAGACGGAATCCATATTCGGCATGATCACATACGCGAACGCCAGCTCGACGGCTGCAATCGCGGCGACCACCGAAACAACGATCGTAAGAGGCTTGGCCCAAATGCTGCGCTGCTTTGGGGCAGTTGGCGAAACCTGAATGTTCGCCTGCGACTGTGCATACAGGTTCTGTGGGAACGGCGGTTCCCCCTCAACCGTGGTCGGCGTGGCATGGCCATACAATTCCTGCTGTGCAAGCTGCATATCGCGCGCGAAATCATATGCGGAATAATATCGGTTTTCCGGCGTTTTATTCAACGCCTTGCGCAGGATCCGCTCCACTTGTGGAGGAACATCCGGACTGTTGAGCTTGGGTGGCGGATTGGTGAGAATGATGTTCCTCAGTAGAGTGCCGCGTTCTTTGCCTCGGGTTGCGCCAAGAGCTTCGGAATAGCCGTATTCGTACGGCGACTGGCCCGTCAGCATGGCGAACAGCGTCGCCCCCAGAGAATAAATGTCGGAGGATTCGTTGCCTCCGCCGTTCTTCGCAAGCACTTCCGGCGGAGCCCACGCGATGGTGTAGCCGATTCCGGGGCGTCCGTAAATCGTTCCCGCGATGCCGAAATCGGAAAGCATGGGCATGCCGTGCGTGTTGATGAGAATATTGCTGGGCTTGATGTCGCGGTGGATGATGCCTTCGCGATGCGCAGTGGAAAGGGCGCTTGCCAGATTGATGCCGACGGTGAGCATCTGGTCTGCGTTGAGACGGTTGGATTCCAGGAAGGTCTTGTAATTGCCTCCCGGAGCGTATTCGAACACGGTGTAGCCGTTGCCTGTGGCGGTGACGCCGCTTTCATACACCGAAAGAATGTAAGGGTGTGATGAGATTTTGCCCATGAAGTTCGCTTCGGAACGGAATCTTGCCGCCGCGCGCGGGTCGAGCATTTCCTTGCTGACTTTGATGGCCACCTGACGGCTGGGGGAAAGCTGCTGATACAAGTACACGTTCGCTTCGGAACCGGACCCCAACTTCTGGGCGAATGTGTACCCAGGGATTTGAGGGGGAATGCTATCCATGGCTTCCATATGCTCTCTTTCCTCGTAATGCGTATGCTTTTCACTGCCTTCTCTGAAGGCCATGCTATCCGAAGACCAACCCGGAAACCTACCAGTAAGGGGTCGAATATCCGTATGCGAAGACGGGCATCCGAGGTGTTCCCATATCCCGCCCTTTCGCGGCCACCGAGCCTTCCAGCATGAGTTTCCTCCATTGCCGGATTTGTCAGGTAAGGGAGGGCGAGACTAGTAGTGTTGGGAGGCATGATGGATTTGGAAGATCTTGCTCACGTCACGTTGGTTGCGGGAGCGCCGCGCAGTGGAAAAACCGAGTTTGCGTTGGACATGCTGATCGCCGCGATGAAGCGGTATGGTGATGCGAATGCCGTGATGACGGTGTCCGGCAGACAGATCGCCGACATGTTGGGCGATCGCGCGATCCGTGAACTGTCGGCGGTTTCGCAGGCTCGACCGGTCACCACATTGTCGGCCGTCGCATTCCGCCTGCTGACGGCCGCAAGATCCGCACAGGGCAAACCGTTGCCGAAACTGTTGAACGGCGCCGAACAGGATGTGATCATCCGCAAGGTGCTTGCATCGCATGTGGAACATAGGCAGCATGGCGACGAGTGCGCCACCTGCGATCTGCTGCGTGTCTATTTCGCTGTTTCCGAATGGTCCGGACTGGTGGCCGACGATTCCACCGACGCATTCGCCAACCAATTGCGAGACATGCTTGCACGCATGAACGAGATCGGTGCGAAACCGGAGCTTGAAAACATGCTCATCGCCCGCGCGGCCAGCAGGAATGGCGAGCTTGACGCGCGTCGCGAACGCCTGCGCACCCAATGGCGTCTCGCCTTCGCGCTGCGTGAGGAATACAATGCGGCGATTCGTGCAGCCTATTCCGGCGAATACCGTCTTGATGCGTCGCAACTGATGATCGACGCCACCGAGGCCGTGTCTGACATACGGGATGCCGATATTCCAAACATGCTGATCGTCGACGATTTCCAGGATGCGACGTTGGCTGGCTTCGCCCTGCTTGAGGCCTTGCATAATCGCGGGACGCGCCTGCTGTTGGTGGGCAATCCCGACGAAGCCGTGCAGACGTTCCGCGGATCGTATCCGGAATATCTGTTCAACGAGGCGCAGTCGCGCATGGGAGCGCGATTGGAGCGCATCGAAAACCTGTATGCCGCATGCGAAAATGATGGCGCGCAAACCATCCGAAACGCGTCGAACAGGCAAAACGTGCATGACGACTATCGCACGCTTGTCGCGACCCGCGTAAGCCTGTCGATCGCAAGCACGGAGCCGACTGACGTGCCCCTGCCGGAGCGCCCAGGCAAAATGCGGAACATACCGGGGGCGATGCCTATCGAAGCATTGCCGTCCGGCAATACGGATGCTTGCGTCACGCCTGCCGACGGCAGTGTGGAAACGGCCCTGTACCGTTCCTCGTCCGAAGAGCTCGATGACGTGGTGTGGAAGATCAAAACCGAGCATTTGCAACGTTCCCGCGAATGGAACGACATGGCTGTGATCACGCATGACAATGCCACCGTACGCGCGTTCGGCGAACGGCTGCGTGCCGACGGCGTTCCCGTGCGCTATTCGAGCGTGACACGCCCGTTGAAGGACGAACCGTTCGTGCAAGGCCTGTTCGCGCTGATTGAATTGGCGGAATTGAAAAGGCGGACAATCGCGGCTTCGGGCATGGACCCGCAGGCGGCCGGATCCTATATTCGTTCACGTGTGGCGTCGATCATGGCATCTCCGCTGATTACGGTCGGCGGCGACAGACGGCATGAAGGGCGCCCGGCCCGTCTCGCGTCCGTGGAATCCGCGATGCATGCGTTGGCTTCGCTCGCTGAGATTGTGGGCGATGATGAGATTCGCGCACAGGATTCTGCGAACATGGCGAAGACGGACGTCGAACAGCAGTCGTCGCTGTTGCGTTTGATGGCGGATTGGCATGAATACATGGCGAAATGCCATGCGATTTCCGACGAAGGTCAACATGATGGTGGGCATGATGGAGACCAGGATGATCCCGTGTTCGATATGGACGCTCTATACGTGCTTCTTTTGGAAGGAAACACCGATCGTGTGATCGACACGATCGCCTCCGTGACGGGCTCGGATCCACAGGTCAAGGCTTTCGCATCATTGTGGAAAGTGCTTGACAAAACGTGCGAGGCGGAACGCAAGCTGGTTTTGCGTGAACCGCAATACGTGTTGGATTGCGCATGGCGTGCCTGCGGAAAAGCGGAAATCTGGCAGCGCGTAGCCTTGGAGCATTCGGCGGCCGGCCGTGCCGCGAACGACCGACTTGATGCGGCGATGCGCTTGTTCAACTACGCTTCCGGCGGCGAATCAAGCGGCGAGTTCGCCGCACGCACCATTGAAGCGTTCATGGAACAGGTGCGCTCGCTGACTATCGAGGCGGATTCGTTGGCTCACACCGCGCCCATCGACCAGGCAGTGACGCTGACCACGCCCGCAGGCGCGGCGGGAAGGCATTGGAATCTGGTGTTTCTGCCGTCCTTGCAGCAAGGGCAATGGCCGAATCTTACGCCACGCAACACATTGTTCGGCGGTGAGGAACTCGCCGATGTGATGTTGCATGGCGAACTGTCCGATACCGTCACCACTTCGGCGGGCAAGCGGGATGCGCAATTGGCTGCCGTGCTCGCATCCGAGCAGAAAAGCTTCCTGGTGGCGTTGACCCGTGCCGATGAGTGCGCGGTGATGAGCGCCGTGCTGAACGACGACCACGTGCCATCTGATTTTCTGTACGGATATGTGCCGGAATGGTTTGACCGCGATAGAGACGCCGATATGGAACGGCGCGAATATGCGGCGATCGGCAGTCAGGGCGATTATGCGGGACTTGAATCCGATCCCCGTGGTTTGATCGCGGCCGCGCGAAGCGTGCTTGCGATGGAACCGTCGAACAGCCCGAAGGCCCGTGACGCCGCTGAAACATTGGCATTGCTGGCCTCTCGAGGCATTAGGGCGGCTGATCCCGATTGTTGGCCGTTCGTGGAGGAGCCTGTTTCACTCGCTGAACGGGAAACGATTCAAGATGGCAAGACACGGCAATCCGACGTGGTGACCCTGTCTCCGTCCGCGGTGGACAATCTGTGGGCGTGCCCGGTGTGCTGGATGCTTGAAAACCGTTTCTCCGGCCCGCGCATGGGCAGCGTCGCCACGAATTTCGGCTCGCTGATCCACACGGTGGCGCAGAAGGCCACCGAAGCCGGACTTGACATGCCGGAACAGCACACCGCCATCAGCGATATGGACAACATCGACGCGATCACCGAGCAAATGTATGCCGAATATGAGCGTCTACGCGGCGATCTGAACGGCATCACCGATCCCGCGCAACGATATCAGGCATTGAAAAAAGATGAACAGGCGAAGGATGCGTTGCGTAACATCGCCACGTATTTCGTTCAATCGAATCATGGTGATTATCCAATTAAAAACAATGATGCGTTCAGCGTTGGAAAACTCACGAAAGCCGAACCTGAACTGAAATTCACCGCAAAATTCGATTTCGACGATATTCTCGCAGCCTACAATGCGATGGACGGCATTCATGCGATTTCACGAAACGAATTGATCGTCATTATGGGAACGTTGGTTGGAGGATGGCCTCAAACAGGCATGAGCGAACATCTCACCGTGCGCTTGACCGGCAGAATCGACCGTGTGGAACGTCGTGATATGGCGGACGGCACGCAGCAAGTGCGTCTGATCGACTACAAAACCGGTGCAAGTCCGAACGGCGAAGGCCTGTTCAACGATCTGCAGCTCGTCTGCTACCAGCTGGGACTCGTGTTCCCCGAAGGAAGCGGTCTGCATGGGGCACAGGCGGTGGCTGCTGCGCCGAACATCACGCAAAGCGCGCTGTTCCACGTAACGAAGCATGCATTCCCGGCACCATATGGCAACACCGCCGCCGAATCGCATATGCAGCAGGCGTTGTTCGCGAACGGAAGCCTAAATACGGGCGCATTCGTGCCGCGCTACTACATCAAAAAACTTGACAAGGATTTCCAAGACGGACTCGACGAGATGCTTCCACCGATGGAAGTGAGCGACGAGCATTGGAGTGAATTCGTCGGCTTGCGAAACACCATGGCGGTATGGTCTCTCACCATGATCGCCAGGGTCTTCTACGCGGCCGCAGCCAGCAGGGCAAACGAAATCACAGCAAGGCCAACATCGGAACATATGAAATATTGCAGGAACACTGCGGTCTGCCCGGCCTGCGCGGGCGAACAGAACACCGTATTCGAAAGGAGAACGGCATGAGCGGAACCATGAAATTCACCGACAGTCCGGAGCAGGCCGCCGTTATCCAAGCGCCCTCCTATGAGGATGTGGTGGTGGTCGCCGGTGCCGGATCGGGCAAAACCTACACAATGACCAGGCGAATCATCACACTGATCGAACAAGGCGTGAACCCCGAAAAAATCCTCGGACTGACTTTCACGCGCAAAGCGGCTTCGGAACTGCTGTCGCGCGTGTCCGCGGCCGTGAGCCGCAACCAGCGTGAACGTGGGCTGAAATCGGCGAATATGACGTTCCTCAAACCGGAAGTCTCCACGTACGACGCTTTCTTCCAATCCATTGTGCGTCAATACGGACTGCTTGTCGGCTTCGACCAAAACACGCAGCCATTGAGCGAGGCCGGAGCCATGCAGCTCATCCACACCGTGCTCGACAAGCATATGGTCGATCTCATGGCGTTCGACGGCGATCTGAAATCGTTCAACACCATAGTGGGCAACGTATTCGCCCTGTCTAACGCCATTTCCGGAGCTATGATCGGCAGCGGCTGCACCAGCTTCGACGAGGCGGTACAACGTGTGCGCGACTGGGATGAAGCGTTCATCAGACAGGTTGATAAGGCGCTTGACGGCGAAACCGTGCCAACTGAGCAGCCGAAATCCCCAAAACCGCCGAAACGGCTGAAAAAGGATTCCGATGCGGATTACGAAAAGAAACTGGAGAAATACCGCGAACTCGGACACAGCATGTGCGTATACAACAGTACGCAACTCGCATCCGTCGCCAAGCAGCGCAACTTGCTGCTCGACCTCGTGCTTGATTATCATGCCGAAAAACGCGCCTGCAATATGGCGGAATTCAGCGATTTCACCATCGCGGCATTCCAACTGGTCTCCCGATTCCCATCCATCGGCGCAACGTACCGTAAACGTTACTCGCATGTGCTTCTCGACGAATACCAAGACACCTCCACCACGCAGGCTGCACTGCTGAGCGCGCTGTTCCACGCTGACAATACGCATCGCAGCGCGGTCAACGCGGTCGGCGACCCCTTCCAGTCGATCTACGCATGGCGAGGCGCAAGCCCGGGCGCATTCCGCATGCTGCAACACGATTTCGGCATGGATGCCACCAGAAAACCGTTCGCATTGACGGTGACACGGCGCAATTCGCGCATGGTGCTCGAAGCGGCGAACAATCTCACCAAACCGTTGCGCCTGCCAGCCAGACGCCTCAGCAGCTCGCTGATGCGCGAAGTCGACGTGCCTGCGCTCTCCAACATCGAAGAAGCCCCCGAAGGCACGATTGGCATGCTCGGATTCGCCACATTCGGCCAAGAAGTCGACGCGGTCGTGCGCTTCGCCAAACATGCGATCGCCTTGCATACGCCCTCTGCGCGTGACCTCGACCATGGCGCGAAAGACAATCGCCCGCATGTGGCGGTGCTGTTCCGATCCAAAGGAACCATGTCGCAATACGCGGAAGCGCTCGAGCAGGCCGGGCTGACCACGCTGGTCGTGGGACAGGCGGCCCTGCTGGAACGTCCGGAAGTGCGGGATGTGTTCGCCCTGCTGCACGTGGTCAGCGACCATCCCGACAGTGCGGCGCTTATGCGACTGCTGGCGACGCCACGATTCGCCGTTGAAGCCGACGATCTGCAGGCGCTTGCGGACACGGCGGAGAGGATGAATACGGTGTACCGGTATCGTGCGCTCATATCGGCGGGAATTGTTCCGGCACAGACCACAAAAGCTGGGAATTCCGGTGATTCCAGGAAAACCAGTAATTCCGAAAATAGCGAAACGATTTCCGATTCTGGTCTGTCGAATGCTGAAATCCGATCCATTGTGCGCGAATATCGCGACCAAGTGCCGAATGCTGTTTTTCTGGTGGATCTCATGCTACGAGACGATCTTGAACAACTCATCGATGGCAGGCTGAGCCGCAGGGGAGTGCAGGCGGTGCTTCGTGCCGCGGATACGCTCCGCCAAGTGCAGCGCGTGCTCGGCCACCCGCTGCCGGAAGTGGTTTGCGAAGCTATTACGGCGTTGAATCTTGACATCGACATGCTGTTGGCTCGGCATATGCGTGCCGATCATGCCGAGGCCACGCTTGACGCCTCCCACGTGGCGCTCGCCAAGTCGCCGATCGACGCTGTGATGAAACTCGTCGACACGTATATTCAGGAGATCGCATCGCAAGGCTTGCCGAGCCTGCGTGCGTTCATCTCATGGGTGGATTCGCTGCGCGACGCTTCCGAAGAGAACGCGGTGGCCCCCGATGTGCCCGTCGACGTGGTGTTGATGACCGTGCACCAGTCGAAGGGGCTTGAATGGGATGCCGTGGCCGTGGTCGGCATGACCGATGGCGGATTTCCCAGTAACAAGGGCGACAACCTGAGCGTTGTCGTTGACGAAACGCATCTCAATGGTTTCCAAGATGGCGTATGGACGCCGCCTGAATACCATGAAAACGCCAAAACGTGGCTGACGAATCCCGCCGCGGTGCCTGTTCCTGTGCGCGTGGATGCGGATATTCTGCCGCGATTCCCCCATGACGCGCTCGTCGGCTGGAATCCATTGGAGGCCCTGGAAGCGTTGGAAGATGCGGAAATCATCGATGATGAAGTGTTCGGCACCCTGCGCACCATGAATGTTGACGACATGGAAGGCGTCGATCCGGACGAACTGTATTTGACGCAGAGCGAGGAATATGGCCGCCGCTTGCATGCCGACGAGCGTCGTCTCGCATACGTGGCGTTGACCCGCGCCCGCCGTGAGGCGCTGCTCACCTATAGCGAAACGAATGTGGAAAGCCGTGATCCGCGTGCCGTGGGTGAGCGTAAACAAGTGGCCAAACCGTCGAATTTCTGGCAGGAAGTGTGTGACTCCATGCTTAATATCGTTTCCAGAGTGAATGAACCGAGCAATCTGGGCGATAACGTGGAAGTTGAGGATGGTGCGGATGCCGTTTTTTCTGGAGATGGTATTTCCGGGAATAATGCTTCCGAAAATGGCATTTCCAGCTTGCATTCGATTGGCGCGCCATTGCCAAGCGGATATTTCGTGGGCGAGCATGCCTGCGATTTCGAGGATGCGGTGGTCGGTGACGCCTGGAACGCACCGCTTGAGCCTCTGGAAGGCGAGCGATTCCTGCCATGGCCGTGCGCTTTGACTGAAGAGACTTGCGAAATGTTGCGTTCGTCCGCCAATCAGGTGCGTGATGCGATGGTCGCCGGCGCTGCGGACCTGGATACCGGCGTGGGCGTGGATGCTGTTGCTGATGATGTTGCGCTCGGTTCGGCCGGTTCGCTGCTGCATTGCGCGCAGCTGTTGGTCGATGATGGCAATCTCATGCCCGACATGTTGGCCGACGCATCGCAGGATGCGTTCGACCGGTCGGTGCGTGCGCAAGGCGAGAAGATTCTTGCGTCCGGCCGTCAGAACGTCACCTCCCTGCAGGCGCGCGCGGGCATGATGAACGATCGTGGCGCCCGCGCCTACTGGCGTGGGCTCGTGCGTCCGATCCCCAATGTCGCGTCGCCAGCCGCGCAGTTAGGCACGCAGTTCCATGCGTGGGCGGAACGGTTCATTATGGCCGATGTGGATATTGCTTGCATCGTCGGCGGTGCTGAAGGCAACGGAAATACGCGCGTAGCTGAATCGAGATCGTCGATGCTTGCCGAAATCAAACGCAACAATGGGATGCAATCTCAAGAAAATAATGCGGCGGTCGAAAATGCAGCGGAAAATGCGATGGAAAACAATGCATTGTTCGATTGGCAGCAGCGTCTTGCCACGTCGGCATGGGCGCAACGTAAGCCCGCGTGGGCGGAACGGCAGATCGTCGTCAATATGCCGCAATTGGGCACCATCATCAACGGCAAGCTTGACGCGGTGTTCTTCGGAGGTCTCAACGAAAAGGACCAATCGAAACAATATACGATAGTTGATTGGAAAACTGGAAAAAAGCCTAGGAAAAAAGAAGAAATACAAGAAAAATTAGTGCAGTTGGATATGTATCGGCTGTTGCTGTCGGCAATGGAAGGCGCGCCGCTTGATGCTATCGACGCCTGCCTCTACTATCTGAGTGAGCCCGTTGAGGGCAATCGGCAGCTGAACGCCGCCGACAAAACAGAAGAAGAGATCCTTGCCGAGTTGAGCTACGGAATTCCGAAACAATCCGACAACGACTAGTGCTGGTGCGCCAAAGGACGCGTGTATGCATCCTGCTTGTTCTTGATCATCGTTGGGAAAGCGGCGCTTTCCAGCCTGCACGTAGGGTAACGCACTACGTGCAGCGTTGTGGAGGAGCGCCGCTACCCTCGTGCAGCATGTGTGGGCGGGCACACGTGCCGGACGCAACGAAAGTTAAGGAGCGATAAGCATGGCTGCCACCAGCGCAACCGAAACCCCGAAGTCGCCATATTCCGTATTGTTCTCCATTCCGGGAACCAAAGCGTTCTGCGCTTCCGGAGCTTTGGCGCGACTGCCGATGTCGATGATGGGCCTCGGCATTATTCTCGCACTCAACCACCTGTACGACAATTGGACGATCGCAGGCGTGATGAGCGCCGCATATGTGCTCGCCACCGCAGCGGTCACGCCACTGTACGCGCGACTGTTCGACCGATTCGGCCAGCGTAAGGTCGGTTCGATGGTGCTTGTTGTGCAAATCATCACCATGCTTGGTTTCGCATTCGCCGCACTGGTGCGCGTGCCGATTCCATTGCTGTTCATGCTGGCCGTGGTGATGGGCCTTACGCAATTCTCGTTCGGCGCACTCGTGCGTACCCGCTGGGCGTACGTGCTCGACCGCACCGGCAACGGCGAACTATTGAACACCGCATACGCCATGGAATCCGCCATTGACGAAATCGTATTCATTTTCGGACCGATTCTCGCAGCGTTCCTTGCAGCTTCAGTGCACCCTGTTTCGCAGTTGTTCGTGCCAACGATTGCCTGCGCCCTTGGCGGTACCATTTTCTTCACATTGAAAGACACGCAGCCGCCGGTCGTGCATGAAGTCAAGGTCGTTTCGGCCTCTTTAGACGATGCCGATGTGCGATTGACTATCGATGGCGATGCCAGCAATACTGGCGATTCAGGTTCCGCACTGCGCAACAGGCTGACCATTGCGCAATTGAAGACGAGTGGTAATCGCAAGAAACGCAGCATTTTCACTTATGCTGGCGTGATTCCGTTGCTGCTGGTTTTCATCATATTCAACATGAGTTTCACCGCATTCGACACGTCCATGACAGCCGTCATGAAATCGTTGCATCTTGATTCCGTGCTCGGCGTGCAGCTGGCGATGCTAGCGGTCGGTTCGTGTATGGGCGCGCTGGTTTTCGGAACGCTTGAGCTCAAAGGATCCCGTTGGCGTTACATGATCATGTTCCTTGCGGCGATCACAGCCGGCTTCTTTGTAATTCACCTGTGCCAAGGCAATCTGATCGTAATAGGCATTGTGGAAATTCTCACCGGTCTGGCTGTTTCGCCGGTGTTCGCATCGGGCAACCTCGTGATGAAAGAAACCGTTCCTGAAGAGTCGTTGACCGAAGGCCTTTCCTGGGTGAGCACTGCGGGAACTGTCGGCGCATCATTCGGCTCGATGATCACCGGTATCATACTGGATCACGCCACACCCGACGTGAGCCTTATGCTGCCGTGGATTTTCGTGCTCGCCTCGATCCCGTTCGCCCTGATCGGCTGGGTGATCACGCGTCGAAATGTTTCACAGCATTCATAGATGATCTGTGATTCATAGATACTATGTGGATTAAGCATTCCAGAAATTGCCCGAAAATGATCGTGAGGATTATGTTCGGGCAATTGTATTCTATTGTTGGATTCGTTGGAATCATAGAAAGCTGTTACAGATGGATGCAGCCAGTACGCCTGAAGGAGTTGCAATGATCAAGGTTTCTGTAGTTGGTGCCAAAGGGCGCATGGGTTCCCACGTGGTCGACGCTGTGAACAACGCGGACGACACCGAACTGGCGCTCGCGCTTGACGCTGGCGACGACCTGAGCCAAATTACCCCCGAAAATACTGACGTGGTGGTGGAGTTCACCGTGCCGAGCGTGTCTCTTGACAATGTGCGCGCACTCGTGGCGCAAGGTGTTGACGTGGTGGTGGGTACCACCGGTTGGACCGAAGAGAAGCTCGATCAGGTGCGTGCCGCGCTCGCTGCCGCGCCTCGCGAGGGCCAGAGCGTGTTCATAGCGCCGAATTTCGCTATTTCCGCCGTGCTTGCCGACTATTTCGCCAAGGTTGCGGCTCCGTACTTCGAATCCGCCGAAGTGATTGAACTGCACCACCCGAACAAGGTGGATGCTCCGTCCGGCACCGCATTCCATACCGCGCAGGGTATTGCCGCAGCTCGTAAGGCAGCGGGTCTTGGCCCTGTTCCGGATGCCACCGAAACCGATGGCGGTTCCCGTGGCCAAGTGGTTGACGGCATTCATGTGCACGCCGTGCGTCTGCGTGGCCTCAACGCCCATGAGGAAGCCCTGTTCGGTAACGACGGCGAGCAACTGACCATTCGCGCCGACAGCTTCGACCGCATCTCCTTCATGCCGGGCGTGCTGCTGGCCGTTCGCAAGGTCTCCACTGGTGCATACCCGGGTGTGACCGTCGGCCTCGACAACTTCCTCGACCTGTAAATCCTTACGGTTGAACGGTAAATGGTCCCCAAACCGCTGATGTTGGCTTATTCCAGGCATCGGCGATTTGGGGATTATTTGTATCGTCTTATACCTACGCAATACAATCTGTGCCTACGTAATAAAGCTGTGCGCTGACTTTTAGCAATCGGCTCAAGTGCTGGTATACAGTGTGACTGTCCGAATCGAAACGAATGCAATATGGAAACCGGTGAAACATGCAGGCTCTGATTGCCATCATCGTCGCATTGGCTGTGACGGTAGCCGTTTTGTGGTTCTTTTTCGCGCCGCGCAAAGCGTTCCGCGCCCGTGTCGACAACGGCGTGCAAGAGGCGGTCGTCGAAGTCAAAGGCGGGTACAGTCCGGCAGTCATCGAAGCCGAGGCTGGTTTGCCTTTGCGGTTGATCTTCGATCGAAAAGAAGACGGCGAATGCTCGTCGCACGTAGTGTTCTCCGATTTCGGCGTCGATCTTGCATTACCTCCTTTCCGTACAACGACGTTGACGATTCATCCTGATAGGCCGGGGGAGTACGGTTTCGCGTGCGGTATGAACATGCTGCATGGCACGTTGCGTGTGTTGCCGGGAAAACATCATGCTGCAATGCAGGACGAGTGTTCAGCGTCGGAAGAAAATCCGAATAATGCAGAATCTCATGTTCCTATGCAATCGCAACAGACTGCTGTTGATGAAACATCGTATGAATCCGTTGATACTTCTTCTGATTTTTCTTCTGTTTCTGCTGGTTCTTCAGATGATTTTTCCGCATCTCGTGAAATGCGAGCATTGGTTACGCGGCTTATTGTGTCTGCCATCGTTACGATTCCGGTATTCGCTTCTACGATGTTGATGCTGTATCCGATGCCGAATTGGGCGCAGTTCATACTGATGCTGCCGGTGATGTGCTATGCCGCATTACCGATTTTTCGTAGCGGTTTCGCTGCGATCATTCACCGCTCTCCGGAAATGAACGCATTGGTCAGTTTGGGTACGGTATTCGCGTTTGCCTACTCGTGTGTGGTCACGTTTGTGCCTCAGATTCTGCCTGAGAATGCTCGAGAACCGTATTTTGAAGCGGTTGGTGTGGTCATCACGCTGATGCTGGTCGGGCAATTGCTTGAAGCGCGCGCTCGCGTCGGTACGGGAGAAGCCATGCGTGCATTGGCGAAACTGCAGCCGAAAACCGCTCGCGTGGTGCGTAATGAAATCGAAGAGGAAATTCCGGTCGATCAGGTGTTGGTCGGAGATATTATTGCGATTCGTCCGGGCGAACAACTTCCCGTTGACGGCACGGTTATTTCCGGTTCATCGTCTGTCGACGAATCCATGATCACCGGCGAATCCATGCCGGTGCTGAAGCAGGCTGGCGGCAATGTGACCGGTGCCACGATCAACGGTACCGGATCGTTGCGGTATCGTGCCACAAAAGTCGGCAAAGACACGGTGCTCGCGCAGATCATTGGATTGGTGCAATCCGCGCAAAGTTCCAAAGCTCCGGTACAGCGCCTGGCGGATAAGATTTCCGGTATTTTCGTGCCGATTGTGGTGCTGATCGCCGTGTGGTCGTGCGCACTGTGGTTTGCGTTTGGGCCGGAACCGCGCGTGGTGCATGCGCTGGTGGCGGCGGTTTCGGTGCTTCTGATTGCATGCCCGTGTGCATTGGGTCTTGCCACACCGCTTTCCGTAACGGTTTCGACCGGTCGCGCCGCGCAAATGGGTGTGCTGATTCGTTCCGCCGAAGCGTTGGAGACGTGCGGCAAAATCAATGCTGTCGTGCTTGACAAAACAGGTACGATCACCGCTGGTAAACCGTCGTTGACCGACGTGCTTCCGCTTGGAAAATGGCGTGAAATGCCAGATGATTTGCTGGCGATCACAGCCAGTGCCGAACGGGATTCCGAACATCCTCTTGCCGCCGCGATCGTTGCTGGAGCGCAAGAAAAGCATCTTACGTTAGGCGAGGCAACGCAATTCCGTGCGATTTCCGGGCAGGGAGTCACTGCGCACGTCGCGTCACATAGTATCGCTGTTGGCAATACCGATCTGATCGACGATCTTGACGTGGCCATGCCGAGCGTCGGCAACGAGGATCTCGATGACATCATCGAGACTATGGAACGGCTGTCGGCGGAAGGGAAAACGCCGATGCTTGCAGCGGTCGACGGCGAGCTTGCGGGAATCGTGGCCGTTGCCGACACGGTAAAACCCGATTCGCAACAGGCCATCGCAGCTTTGAAATCGCATGGCGTCAACGTGGTGATGCTCACCGGAGACAACGAAACAACGGCACATGCCGTGGCAAATCAAGTTGGCGTCAGCAACGTGATCGCTGGAGTGCGACCGGAAAACAAGGCGGATGAAATCGCAAAACTGCAGGCGCAAGGCTATACGGTGGCCATGGTGGGCGACGGTATCAACGATGCTCCTGCGCTTGCCCGTGCGAATGTGGGATTCGCCATTGGAACGGGCACGGATGTGGCGATCCAGTCCGCGGACGTGACCTTGATGAACGGCTCTCTGATGGGTTTGGTGCATGCGCTTGATCTGACCCATGCCACCATGCGCAATATCGCGCAGAATCTTGGATTCGCTCTTGGCTACAACAGCATCGGCATTTCCATTGCGGCGGGCGTGCTCTACCCGTTCACCGGCATGATGCTCAATCCGATGATCGCGGGCGCTGCCATGGCGTTCTCGTCGCTGTGCGTGGTGACGAATGCGAGCCGACTGCGCCTGTTCGATCCAGACAAGGCGGTGCGTGCCGCAAACAGGACGTATCAGGTTCGCCAGCCGAACCCGAACGATAATAATCACAACAACCATAGTCAGAAAGGATTCATCATGGGACTGTTCAGCGATCACAAGGCCAAGAAGGAAGGTATGCACGAGGGCATGGAAGGCATGGGCGGCGCGCACTCCTGCTGCGGCCACACTGCCGGCGCCGACCAGAGCGTGCTCGCCAAGGATCCGGTCTGCGGCATGAGCGTCGATCCGGCCGCCGCTGCGGCTACCCGCGAGTACAACGGCACCACCTACTACTTCTGCAACCCGGGCTGCGCCGCCAAGTTCGAACAGAACCCCACCCAATACCTTGCCTGAGTTTGTTCTGGTGGCCGTACTTTTCCCTCTTGGTGACCGCACTGTTTTGGAGTGTCGTGCGGTCAGGAAATCAAAATCGTGCGATATTCCGAAATCGTGCGGTCACCAGATCAAAATCGTGAAGTCATTTGGCGTGAATCCACCTGAGTATGCGGCTAAGCGTACCGATTCTTCCACTTGCTGGGGAATTTTGGTCTCAGGGAGGTAGCTCATATTGCGATATGGTCACGAACTCGGACGCTTCGGCGTCCGTGGCGGGAAGTACCGTTGGTACCATGACTGACGGTACTATGCATCTTCTTGATCCTGCTCCTTTCGGACGTATTCTTCCGGCCATGGTCACCCCTATGAAGGCCGATGGTTCCGTTGATTTCGAGGCCGCACAGAAGCTTGCGAAGCAGCTTGTTGCCGATGGTGCTGATGGCCTTGTGGTCAATGGCACCACTGGCGAGTCTCCCACCACCCATATGGAGGAGAAGGTCGAGCTGGTACAAGCGGTCAAGGAGGTCGTGGACGTGCCGGTCATCTCCGGCGCGGGTTCCAATGATACCGCCCACACCGTGCGCATGGTGGAGCAGACCCAGGAGGCAGGCGCCGATGCGGTGCTTGTGGTAGCTCCGTACTATTCGCGCCCGTCGCAGGAAGGCGTGTTCCGTCACTACAAGGCGGTCAATGATTCCGCCGACAAGCCGATTATCGTTTACGATGTGCCTGGCCGTACTGGTTTGCACATTCAGTTGGAAACCTACCGTCGTTTGGCTGAACTTGATCATGTCAAGGCGGTCAAGGACGCCACCGGAGATATCGCGGGTGCCGTGCGTAAGCGTATGGAAACCGGTTTGACTTGGTATTCGGGCGATGACGGTCTGTTCCTGCCGTTCCTTTCGGTTGGCGCGGTCGGCATTATTTCCGTGATCGCGCATGTCGCATCCGGTCCGATGCGTGATTTGGCTGCTGCGTTCGATAGTGGCGACATTCATGAGGCGCAGCGCATTGCCGTGCAGCTTGCCCCGCTGGTCGAAGCGATGAATGGCAACGGTTTCCAGGCTGTTATGGCCAAGGCTTCGCTGAAGGTGCGTGGCATTCTCGACTCCACGACGATGCGTCTGCCGAACGTCGGTCCGGGCGAGGCTGAGATCAAGCGCGCGGAAGATGGCATGCGCGCTTCCAGCTTGCTGTAATTGAAGAACTTGTGATTGCGAAACTTGTGATTGCGAAGCGCTTGATTGTCGGCGATTGCGCTGATTCCGGGCATTGTTGCGATCACAAGTTTGCTGGGTTTGCCGTAATGCGGCAAACCTACTGAATTCCTCGTTTCCGCACAGGCGGAGACAATTAGTAATAGAAATCCAACTAGGAAATGGCTACAGAAGAAACCAAAACAGTAACTACGCACAAGCGCGGCAGCAAAGCTGCCAAGCGCACTGAAAACACGCAGACCGCGGATGTGCAATCCGTGAAGTCTGTGAGCTCTGAGAAGGTCAGCAAGGCTGAAACGACTTCCAAGAAGGCGAAGTCTTCTGGCCGTGGCAATCGTGCGGGCGATGCGTCCGGTTCCGTTCGTGGCGGTTCTCGCGGCAACGGCAGCGGCTCCTCCAAGGGCTCGAAGAGCACGAAAAACGTGAAGGCCGCAAAGAACACGAAGAACTCCAGAGGTCCCAAGAACTCCAGCGCGGCAAGCTCTTCTGCCGGCAACCGCCGCAATTCCCGTCTTGCTCCGCAGACCACCGCACCGCAGCAGGATGACGTGTTGATCGCTCCGCCGAAGTACCGCAAGGGTTCCATGCGCATCGTGCCTCTTGGCGGTCTTGGTGAAATCGGCCGCAACATGAACGTGGTCGAATACAACGGCCATCTGCTGCTCATCGACTGCGGTGTGCTTTTCCCTGAAGAGGAGCAGCCGGGCGTTGATTTGATCCTGCCTGACTTCCATTACATCAAGGATCGTCTCGACAAGGTCGAGGCTCTGGTGCTCACCCACGGCCACGAGGATCATATCGGTGGCGTGCCGTATCTGCTGAAGCTTCGCCCTGATATTCCGCTGATCGGTTCCAAGCTCACGTTGGCTTTCGTCGAAGCCAAGTGCAAGGAGCATCGCATCAATCCGCGACTGGTTGAGGTCAAGGGACGCGACAAGCTGAAGGTCGGTCCGTTCAATCTTGAGTTTGTGAACGTCACGCATTCCATTCCGGACGCTCTGGCTGTGTTCGTGCAGACTCCGGCCGGAAGCCTCATCGATACCGGCGATATTAAGCTCGATCAGCTGCCGCTCGACCATCGCATCACCGATTTGGTGGAGTTCGGCAAGCTTGGTGAAAAGGGCGTGGATCTGCTGATGATGGATTCCACCAACGCTGAGGTTCCAGGCTTCGTCAAACCGGAAACCACCATTGGCCCGGCGCTGGATCAGGCATTCGCCCAGGCCACACGCAAGATCATCGTGGCCAGCTTCTCCAGCCATGTGCACCGCGTGCAGCAGGTTGTTGACGCCGCTCACAAGTATGGCCGCAAGGTGGTGTTCGTGGGCCGTTCCATGGTTCGCAACATGTCCATTGCTGCGGATTTGGGCTACTTGAGGCTTCCTGAAGACACGGTCATCGACCTGAAGAAGGCTCATGACGTGCAAGACGACAAGCTCGTCTACATGTGCACTGGTTCCCAGGGCGAACCGATGGCCGCGCTTGGCCGCATCGCCGACGGCAACCATCGCGACATCACCATCAACGAATTCGACACGGTCATTCTTGCGAGCTCCCTGATTCCGGGCAACGAGCATGGCGTGTACAAGATCATCAACAAGCTGGTGCAGCTTGGCGCCCGCGTGGTCAATCGAGACAATGCCGCCGTGCATGTGTCCGGCCACTGCAATGAGGGCGAACTGCTGTACATGTACAACATTGTCAAGCCGAAGTGCGCCATGCCGATTCATGGTGAGAACCGCCATTTGGTGGCGAACGGCATGATTGCGGTTAAGACGGGTGTCGATCCGCAGAATGTGGTGCTCGCTGAAGATGGCGACGTGGTCGATTTGTACCACGGCCAGGCTGCCGTTGTCGGTTCCGTTCCATGCGGTTACGTGTACGTTGACGGCGATTCCGTTGGCGAACTTACCGAGGAAGAACTTGAGAAGCGTCGTATTCTCGGTACGGAAGGTTTCGTGTCGAGCTTCGTCGTTGTCGATACGGAAACGGCTGACGTTGTCGCCGGTCCGAAGATCTATCTCAACGCGGTTGCCGAAGACGAAAGCGAATTCGACAAGGTCCGCCATCAGATCGTCGAACAATTGCAGGATGCGATGATGACTGGCACGCACGATACGTACAAGCTTCAGCAGATCATGCGTCGTACGTTGGGTAGCTGGGTCGCACGTCAGCTGCATCGCAAGCCGATGATCGTTCCGGTCGTTGCCGATATCGCGCAGGATGTTGACGAAGCGATGGGATTGAACGCAGCGCAATGATGAATCGACAGATAGTCAATATTTTTCGCAATATTGCTGATTTTTGGCGAAATTAATATTGGAATAATATTGAAATATCGACAGATCGTCAATAATTGTTGATTACATAATCACAAGAAGAACGGCGTAACCGGCACAATCGGTTGCGCCGTCTCCTATTCCACAAATAGGAATTTCCCAATAAAAGGAGTGACATGCCAGGAGCAAATCTCACCCGAATCGAAGCGGAAGAACGTAAAAGCGTTATCGCAGCACCGGTTCATTACACGGTCAAACTTGACCTGACCCGTGGAGCCAAAAATTTCGGTTCTGAAACCACCATCACGTTCGACGCTAAGCCGGGGGCTACCAGCTTCCTCGACCTGATCGCCACCGAAGTGAGCGAAATCGTGCTCAACGGCGCAACTCTCGATCCGGCCGAAGCGTTCGCCGACAGCCGTATCGAACTGAAGAACCTCGAAGCGCACAACGAAGTGACCGTCAAGGCGCTGTGCCAGTATTCCAACACCGGTGAAGGCTTGCACCGCAGCGTCGACCCGTCCGACGGCAACATCTACCTGTACTCTCAGTTCGAAGTGCCGGATGCCCGCCGCGTGTATGCCGTGTTCGACCAGCCCGACATCAAGGCCGTGTTCGATTTCTCCGTGCTTGCAGCCAAGTCGTGGATCGTCACCTCCAACATGCCTGCCGCATCCGTGACCGACAATGAAACCGTTACCGAAGAGGGCACGCTCGGCACGCACGAAGCCGAAACCACCAAGCTGTGGGTGTTCGAATCCACGCCGACCATGAGCTCCTACCTCACCGCCATCTGCGCAGGACCGTACGCCGAATGGCACACCGAATACGCCAACGAAGACGGTCGCACCGTGCCGATGTCCATGTACTGCCGTCAGGCGCTCGCCGAAGCGTTCGCCAAGGATGTCGACTACCTGTTCGACATCACCAAGAAGGGTTTCGCCTTCTACGCGAAGACTTGGGGCGTGCCGTATCCGTACGCCAAGTACGACCAGATTTACGTGCCGGAATACAACGCCGGCGCTATGGAGAACATCGGCATGGTCACCATCCGCGACCAGTACGTGTTCGAATCGAAGGTCACCGACGCGTATGCCGAGCGCCGCGTGGTCACCGTGCTGCACGAGCTTGCACACATGTGGTTCGGCGACTACGTGACCATGAAGTGGTGGAACGGCCTGTGGCTCAACGAATCCTTCGCCGAGTTCACGTCCACTCTCGCCACTGCCGAAGCCACGGAATGGAAGGACGCTTGGGCCACATTCAGCTCCGGCGAGAAGAGCTGGGCACTGCGCCAGGACCAGCTGAGCACCACCCACCCGATCGTCGCGCCGATCAACGATCTGAACGACACGTACGTCAACTTTGACGGCATCACCTATGCCAAGGGCGCTTCCGTGTTGAAGCAGCTCGTGTTCTATGTGGGTCGTGAGAAGTTCTTCAAGGGCATCAACAATTATCTGAACAAGCATGCGTACTCCAACGCTACGCTCGCCGATCTGCTGGCTGAACTCGAGTTGACGTCCGGCCGCGATCTCAAGGCGTGGAGCGCCCAGTGGCTTGAACAGTCCGGCATCAACACCATCGCCACCGAAGTTGAGGAAAACGAGGATGGCACGATTCGCCAGCTTGCGTTGCGCCAGTCCGCTTCGGCTGAGCATCCGGTGCTGCGCGCACATCGTCTAGCTGTCGGCTTCTACAATGAGGATCCGGAAACCGGCAAGATCGTGCGTACCGACCAGTTCGAACTTGATGTTGACGGCGAACTGACGATTGTCGAAGCGGCTGCCGGCAAGGCACGTCCGGCGCTGATTTTGGTGAATGACGACGATTTGACATACACGAAGCTGCGCTTCGACGAGAAGAGCCTCAAGTTCGCTGCGGAGAACCTGTATCGTTTCGACGATGCGCTGGCTCGTTCCGTGATTTGGCTTGCATTCTGGGATATGACTCGTGACGGCGAATTGCCGGCAAAGCAGTTCATCGAAACCTCTTTGGCTGCGCTCGCCACGGAACATGAGTCCACCACGTTCCGTTACGCTTTGGCGCAGGTCAGTACCACCGCATGGCATTACACCGCTCCGGCCGACCGTGCCGAAGTGGTGGAGCATGTGGCTGCCGAACTGTTCAAGCTGGCTCAGGCTGCCGAAGCCGGTTCCGACGAGCAGTTCCAGCTGATCACCGCTTACTTGGGTTATGGTGAGCCGGGCGATGCTGCGTTCGAAGCGAATGCGAAGGGTCTGCTCGATGGTTCCGTGAAGCTTGACGGCTTGGAGATTGACAATAATTTCCGTTGGACCATCATCAACGCGTTGAGCACGATCAACGCCATTGGCCAGAGCGACATCGACGCGGAACTTGCCAAGCGCGAAACCACTGAGAACCGTGAGTTCGCATTGGGTGCACGTGCGGTCGCAGGCATTGCGGAAGCCAAGGAATGGGCTTGGAACGAGGCTTTGCACAACGACGAGCTGACCAACATGCAGTTGGAATCCGTGGCCCGCGGCTTCGCATCCACTCCACGTGCCGACTTGGCTGAACCGTATGCGGCCAAGTATTTCGAGGTTGCTGACTGGATTTGGAAGAACAAGACCTTCCACATGGCTGAGGCTCTGCTGGAAGGCCTGTACCCGAGCTATGCCGATCCGGCCACGCTGGTGGATCTCGGTGATGCTTGGCTGGCTTCGCATGCGGACGCCGACAACGCGTTGCAGCGCATTGTGCGCGGCAATGTTGAATCGTCGCATCGCACGCTCAAGGTGCGCGATTTCAACGCGTCCCTCTGATGCCGTTCCTGACACCACTGCAGTAGTTGTTTTTGGTAGCTACTTTTGGTAACTGCATCTGATATCACTCTGTGATATTGCATCACAAGCCCGGACTGACGGCGTGACTTATCTCGCTGCCAGTCCGGGCTTGTTTGCTTCCAGACAAGCCATCCCGAACAAAAGCCGGTCCCATAACGGTTATGGACAGTGGGTCTTTCGGGCCCATAATGGCCCAGTCGGTCGGAATCGGAGGATGGGAGTGAGATTGCAAGAAACTTGAGATTGTGGAAATCTCACGACATTGCATACTGCGGTTCGCCTGACATCGCATACTGTGATTTGCAGGTATCGCAACATGCTGTCGACTATTTCGTTGAATGGTGAACCCGTTGAGTACGATGGTGCACGGCAATATAACTTGAGATAGCGAGGACTTGAGACTCATGCCACGTATGTTCGGAACAGACGGTGTTCGAGGATTGGCGAATAGGGCTTTGACCGCACAGCTTGCGTTGGATTTGGGCGATGCTGCGGTGCGCGTGCTTGGCGATGACGGAGACAAAAGCGAATTCGACGGTCGTCGCCGTGCACTGGTCGGCCGCGATACTCGCGTTTCCGGCGATTTTCTTGCAGCGGCACTGTCCGCAGGCATGTCCGCAGGCGGATTTGACGTGATCGACGCGGGCATTATTCCAACTCCGGGTGTTGCATACCTGACTTCCGTGCTGAATGTGGAAATGGGTGCCGTGATTTCCGCATCCCATAATCCCATGCCCGACAACGGCATCAAATTCTTCGCACGTGGCGGTTTCAAACTGCCTGATACCAAAGAAGACGAAATCGAAAGTGTGCTCGGCCAGGATTGGGAACGTCCGACCGGTGCCGGTGTGGGCCGCATCAGCCACGACACGGCAACCGCAACCAACCTGTATATCGACCATCTGGTGTCCACCATCGCCCCCATTGGGCCTGACAAGTCCCAGCCGACACCGCTGAAAGGACTGAAAGTCGTGGCCGACTGCGCCAACGGCGCCACCTCCGTGGTCGCGCCGGAAGCGTTGCGCCGCGCCGGTGCAGACGTGATCGTGATCAACGCTTCGCCAGACGGCTACAACATCAACAAGAACGCCGGATCCACACACCCCGAACAGCTGCAGGCCATGGTCAAGGCCTCCGGAGCCGATCTGGGTGTGGCCTTCGACGGTGACGCCGACCGTTGCCTCGCCGTAGATGAAGACGGCACCATGGTCAACGGCGATCAAATCATGGGCATTCTTGCGCGTGCCAAGAAGAATGCGGGCAAGCTCAACCACGACACCCTCGTGGTAACCGTGATGAGCAACCTCGGCCTGAAACTCGCCCTGCGTTCCATGGGCATCAAAACCGTGCAAACCGGCGTGGGTGACCGTTACGTGCTTGAGGAAATGCTGCGCGGTGACTATTCGCTCGGCGGCGAACAGTCCGGACACGTGATCAACCGCGAATTCGCCACCACCGGCGACGGCACCCTCACCGCATTGACCCTATGCAACGAAGTGGTCAACTCCGGCAAAAGCCTCAAAGAACTCGCATCCGACTTCCCACAACTGCCGCAAACCCTCATCAACGTGCCGAACGTCGACAAGCTCGCGGCCAAAACTAATGCCAAAGTGCAGGCGGCCGTCGAACACGAAGAGAAAATGCTCGGCGACACCGGCCGCGTGCTATTGCGACCATCCGGCACCGAACCGCTCGTGCGCGTCATGGCCGAAGCGGAAACCCAACAGCAGGCTGACGAGGTCTGCGACCGTCTTGCCAAAGTCGTAGCCGAAGAACTTGCCCTGTAACCAAACTGCCGATACACATCATTCGGCAATCCAAAATCCCGAACCAATATGCGAAGGAAACCTATGTTTGGACGCAACTCGAAAGTCAACCTCGAACTCAACCGCGAGGTTGAAAAACTCATTAAAACTGGCGGCAAGGAACAACTGCTCCCCATCGTGCAGGCAGGCGAACCGGTACTACGTCAGCAGACCGCAGCCTACGAAGGCCAGCTGAGCCGCAAAACGCTCGACAAACTCATCGAGACCATGCGCGTCACCATGATCGAAGCGCCGGGCGTAGGCCTTGCCGCAACCCAGATCGGTCTTGGACTGGCCCTCGCCGTGGTGGAAGACCATGTGCGTGACGACGATGACGATGATCCGCGTGAAGCGGCTGAATTCCCGTTCCATGTCATCATCAACCCCAGCTATGAGCCGATCGGCACCGAAACCCGAAGCTTCTACGAAGGCTGCCTGAGTTTCGACGGCTATCAGGCGGTACGCAAACGCTGGCTCGACATTACAGCCCGCTGGCAAGATGAAGACGGCAAACAGCACGAGGAGCATCTGCACGGCTGGCCGGCCCGCATCTTCCAGCACGAAACTGACCATTTAAGCGGTGAACTGTATATCGACAAGGCGGAAATCCGCAGCCTCGCCACCAACGAGAATCTTGAGGATTTCTGGTGCGACGATCCGGTTCCTAACGAAGCCGCAGCCGAACTCGGATTCGAACTGTAAACCAGGGGGTAAGCGCCGCTGTAAGCGCATAATGTGCGGCAAAGGCGTTGTGGAATCCAATCAACACGGGATCCGGTTGTTACGAATCCGATCGTTGCGGAAATCCGTGAATACCCAGCAGGGGGAGAGGCCTACGAGCCTCTCCCTTTTTTGTCATACCATCATTCTTTCGTCATGCCATCGTTCGTATATCCCGTGCGATGTGCGCACGTATCGCATTCCCCACGGCACACGCACGTATGTAGGTAACCATGTTTGCATTTCGCAAGATTATTTTTCACAGCGTTATATCGCGTGATATTTTCAGCACCATCTGCGTCATCATCATGGCGAAACGATTTCGTACGTGACGTCGTACTACGTGCGCAACGTGCATGGACACAGTCAAGCATGGTATTTTTTGTGAACATAATCGTTTTTTGCAACATTAATTTCTTTTCTGTATTGAATTTAGCGGAATAAACGAATTAAAGATACGCTTTCGAATCTTGAAAAAAAGGAGATTGCGCTATCCGAGAAGCAGTATGTTTTTCATGGGCGTCGACGTGTACTGCGCCCCCTCTCGGCTACCATGCAAAGTATGAACGAAGCAAAGACGGGCCGTTCCTGGCTTACTGAAGCCAAGCAAGACATCAACCAATGGTTGGCATCGATGCCGAAAAACGCCGACAACCAGCTTATCGACTGGCAGTGGGTCGCATCCCTCGACTTGGAACACGGCATTGGAGCCGCGCAAAGCCAAAACATTGACCTGATTGCCGTATTGAACGCCGCCGATACCGCGCTTTTGCCGACTCCGGAGACAACGGATTCCATGCAGGATTCGGTATTATCCGCCCAGCAGCTGCATAATCTGCTGAAAAAGGATCTGGCGGTACGCGACCGTCTCGAATCCATCATCGCGCAATGTAACACCGCTTTCATGACGGATTTCGACCGTTTGATCGCTTCTTACCGTTTGCCTCGTGCGCTCGCATATGCGAACCGTCGGTTGTGCGACGAAATCGCCATGTTGCGTCGAATTGGCGTTGCGATGGGCTTGTGGACCATTGCCGAAGAACGCCGGGGACGGGTGACGGTTCCCGTGCTGCAGCCTGTTGCTGGAGCGGACAACCGTGTGAACCTCGACAATATTCAGGATCGCACCGCACAGATCGTCAATGGCCGTGCCGAACGTCGTGCCGCAGAACGTGAACAGAAGCGTGCCAGCGATTACGCCATGTCGCGCGCGAACTTGAGCGGGGTGACGAGTCCGGGAGGTTCGCGCGTGTTCGATTATGGGGCCCTTGACTCTACTGGCAAGGGTTCAAGCGGTTCTTTTGGCTCTTTTGGAAGTTCCGCTGACTCGGCGGAGGACGCGCAGGCTCGACGTTTGGCGGATTACAAAAAGTCGGATTGGCGTGACGCCTACCTCCCTGGACGTGACCTCGACACGGTGATGGGCATTGATATTGAAACCACAGGCACGGATCCGGCCCGTGTGTACATCATCGACGCCGGGTTCGAATTCATGAATATGATCTCGCCACGTCCGGCCGGCGAGCCCTCGGGCTACTGCTACGAACAGGGCTATTACGAGGCTGGCGACGCGTACGGCCAGGCGCGTCTTTCCTTCGGAGTTCCTGCACAGAACGCACTGCTCGGCAATCCTCTGATTCTCGACCTTACCGGTATTGACGTGCGCGATCGTGCCGGCATGGACTTTCGTTTGTTTGACGAATGGCCCGAAGCACAGGTCGGATTGCTGCAACGGCTTGAACAGCAGCCGTACGTTGCACACAACGCCCGGTTCGAGCACAGCTTTTTCATGTTGAACGTTGCCGGATATGCGGAAAGCTATCGTGCTGGCAATATTACGATCATCGACACGTTGCCGATGAGCCGTCGTTGGGATGAGGGGTCGATTCCCGATGATGAGCATCCGTATGGCAATAACACGTTGGATGCGTATGCCAAACGTCAGGGCGCGTTGGACGCTTCCCAAAATGAACGGCATCTTGGCTTGGAAGATACGCATATCATGCTGGTCGCTATGAAACATCATCTTGGTGTGCTGCATGCCGAGGGTCGCGGGCCTTGGAGCGCAGCCGGAAGATCAGGCAATGGCGGTAAACGGTGCGGCAAGCGTTGGTAGGCGGAGTGTCTCGCAAATGGTGAGGCAAGACGCAAGCTGGATGGCATAGCGCAAGCTGGATGGGTGAATTGACGCTGCTGAATGTGTGTCAAGCGTAGTCGTGTTGTTTTCCCGCTGGATATTTTGACTGCTGGTCGTCTTGTATTTGTTCTTTAGCCGCGCGCATTCACTCACCGTGGTTGCGACACGCCCGGGTGTTGGTTTGTGGTGGGGTTTTTCCGGCGGTCTTGTGCCGTGCGGTGGCGTTCGCTGCCCGTTTTCCCGTGTTTTCGACACGCCGGTGGATGCGTTGTCTTGCAAGGGTTCGCTGGGTGTCCGTGAGGGTTCGGGTTGCGTGGATCGGCAAGTTCGTGTAAGTTTACTTCTCGCTGCTCAGCACGGCGGCCTCGCTCCTGGAGATTGGGGCGGCTTGCTGGTGTGGTGGTGGTTTGAGAACTCAAGAGCGTATTTGTACTACTTCTTTATAGTCAAT
>ENA-ORTM01000574-ORTM01000574.1-human-gut-metagenome-genome-assembly--contig:-NODE-574-length-44206-cov-2.979729_pt1 | contig 44206 bp, 39 predicted proteins | sample MGYA00241909_ERZ509182 | MGnify/ENA primary metagenome ERZ509182 (study PRJEB26280, sample SAMEA2338855) | human gut metagenome | biome: human gut; feature: human-associated habitat; material: faeces...
GCGTTTGGCTACGGACCAAAAGGTCGGGGGGTTCGAATCCTCTAACGCACGTAGACCGGAAATTCCAATAGGATTTCCGGTTTTTTCATTTTATCTATCGGTTTATCGGCAAAATTCACTTTCTACTGCAATCTGCATGATATCCCCCATTCACTCGGTCCCCTATCTCACCACAACGAATCGAATTTGACTATACCATTCACCGGCAATACTTTCATTCACCAGTGCAGATCCGCTTTGCCAAGCACACTCCCAGAAAAAAAGAGACTGTCTTCACAGTCTCACGCTTTCTCTCCCACCTGCTCTGTAAGAACAGCATAGCTCTCCTCTCCCAGTGCCAGCTGAATTTTCCCGCGCTTTACCTCTCCGGTACATTCCAACTGATCAGAAGATATCTTTAAAATCCCTTCCTCATACACATAGCGATACGTGGAAGTATCTTCCGGATCCTGTCCCACCTGACAGGACATGGCTCCATCTTGTCCAAAACGATAATAAGTAGCTCCAATCAAAGCATCATAGGCAGACTCATCATAGGCTGTGCCGTCTGCAGATTTTAACTCTGTCACCTTCCAGGCAGTACCGGCCAGAGTCTTGGGCGCTCTGCCGCAGCCGGTCAGAAGAAGGGCTCCCATTCCTGCCAGCAGAAGAAACTGCCTGCTTCTGCTTCTTCTCACATTTTTCTTTTTTCTCATCCTACTGCCCCCGCAAAATCCTGTAAAAGAGAAAACACACCGCAGTTCTCCACGCTGCGGTGTCTTTTCTGAATTGTATTTGCTTTTTGTTATGTTTACTCCAGCAATCCTGCAATAGCCTTCAGTGCTTCTACTTCATCTTCTCCATCTGCACACACATTAATCTTTGGGTTTCTCTGACTGGCCAATGCCATGACTCCCATAATGCTTTTGGCATTCACCCGCTTCTCATCTACCTCAAAAGTAATCACACTTTTAAAATTACATGCAGTCTGGACGATGTGAGGAATAATCTCCCCGATGTTTCCGCTCTGATTGCTGGTTATCTTTTGACTAATCATAAAATTTCCTCCCACAACTCCTTAAGAAAAGTGTTCTGCGCCTGTGCCTTACAGCACATACCCATACTAACACACCTTTCTGTCAAGGTCAATGAAAAGGTGAAAATGTTTTCTTTGGATTTCTTTCAACTGAAGTGAACCTTTTCTCTCATCCGCTTTCGGAGACACTCTACAAATCCAGATCCAAATGCTCCTCCAATTGTTTCGGAACATATTTTCCGTTTTTCCTTCTCTGCCTCACACACTCTGTCAGCAAATATTCAATCTGTCCGTTCACTGAGCGGAAATCATCCTCTGCCCAGGCAGCAATGGCATCGTACAGTTTCGGTGACAGACGCAAAGGCACCTGTTTTTTCTGACCATCTGCCATATCAATACAGACTTCCGGAATTTACAATGGGCTGGGCATCGTGATTGCCGCAAAGCACCACCAGAAGATTGGAAACCATTGCCGCTTTCCGCTCCTCATCCAATTCCACCACCTGATTTTCATTCAGACGCTCCAATGCCAGTTCTACCATACCCACAGCCCCATCCACGATCATCTTACGGGCATCTATAATGGCAGACGCCTGCTGCCTTTGCAGCATCACTGCCGCGATCTCCGGTGCATACGCCAGATAGGTGATCCGGGCCTCGATAATCTCCAGTCCAGCCTCTGACACTTTACTCTGAATTTCGTCCCGGATTCTGGAGGCCACAATCTCACTGGATCCCCGCAGGCTTCCTTCATCCGCCACGCCGTCTCCTGTGGTATCCACATTGGGGGCCACATCATAAGGATAGATCCGCACAATGTTCCTCAAAGCGCTGTCACACTGCAGCGAAAGATATTCCTTATAGTTATCTACCTGAAACACGGCCTTGGCAGTATCCACCACCCGCCACATCACAGCGATTCCGATCTCCACCGGATTTCCCAGACAATCATTGATTTTCTGACGATTGTTATTTAAGGTCATGATTTTTAAAGAGATCTTATTTCCCATCCCAGGCGTACCCACACTGATACCTTCAACTCCGGTTCCTATATTAAGAGCTTTGTGAATGCCTCCATCCACATCTCCGCTTTGATTCAGGCGTGTCTTGGCCGCCGGATTCACACTGCCGCAGAAAGGATTCACAAAATAGAACCCCTCTCCCTTAAGAGTTCCCACATACTCTCCAAACAGTGTCAGCACCAAAGCTTCCTGAGGTTTTAATACATGGAGGCCGCAAAAAGGAATCCAGCCCACCGCCAGCCAGACAATAGCCACCACCAACAGGATCACTGCCGGCACGCTTACTCCCTGATTTGCCAACGATACACTGGCACCCACACAACCCAGAATCGCGGCAGCATACAGAAGCAAAAACAAAATCAGCATAGCCATCCCGTTTTTCTTATTATTTAGTACTTTTTCACTCATAGGAAATCCCTCCTTCTTCTTGATGCTTTTATGATATCATTTTGATATCTATTTGTCAAGAAGAAAGAGGAGATGTACTCCTCTTTGCCATTACTTCCAGCACAGCGCAGCTGCTGGATTCTTTCGGGAAATCTTATCGATCGTTTCCTGAGAGATTCCGGCACTGCGCATCTTAGCCAGAAAGGTCTCTAAAATATAGGTCAGTCCGGTAGCTCCTCCGTAAGCGCTCAACCGTTTTCTGGTGGTATCCAGGGAAAATAAGAGACGATCCTCCTGACCATCCTGAATCAGCGCATCAAAAATCTTCAGTTCCTCCTCATCACTGTGATACTTAAACCTGGCAATAGTATCGTATTCCAGATAGGCTCCCGCTCTGGCAAGCTCTTTGTGAACAGACAGATCCTGACAGGCCCGATCCAGATGACAAAAAATCATCTGCTCTGCCGGGATGCCTTGTTTCATCAGAAATTCAAAATATTCCATAGGCTGATGTCCATTCTCCACATGAACCATAATAGGCGCTCCTGTCTCCTTGGCCGCTGCAGCTGCAGCTCCAAACAACTTCCTATACTGGTCATCCATCTTTGCATGCTCCATGGCCGTCTTAATCTGGCCCGCCCGAATGGACGTCTGCTTCATCGGCCGGTCTTCGTCTCCATCTTCATACATTCCTTCTGTCAGTTCCCGGATAAACAGATCCGTAAGCCAATCCTCACTCTCTGAAAAAATCCAGTGTTTCTCCGGATAAAATGCCATCTTGTGAAATCCTGTAGAAGCCACTATGCGAATGCCTGCAAATCTTGAAATCTGTTCCAGTCCCTCTGCCATACGGCCACAGCCCACAGGCTGGGCATCCACCAAACCGGAGCCGCCCTTTTTTGCATATTTTAAAGCTTCTTCTTTACTCTTTTCCAGATCATCCAGGCACAGAGCCGGATCCACCAAAAAGGACTGGCCTTTTGCCAAAAGCAAATGCTCATGGCACTGGAAGTATAAAGAAGGATCCGGATCCATAGCTCCGGTTACAGTTACGATCTTGTTCCTGTCTCTCATTCTGCACTCCTGTCCTCATTCTTTATAAACAAACGCAGGGCTGCTGCAAAATCTCATTTCAGACCTTTACGCAACAGCCCCTGTTTTTAAACCTGTATCATTACTTCCATTTTGGATTATCTGCCACTGTGGGCTTGCCATCCTTCTCCACGATCAGCTTATGGTAGCCCTTGGTTTCAATCGTTCCATAATCATGACCTGCATCTGCCTGGAATACATAGAACAGCACCAGCGGCTCCGTACCGGTATTCACTGTTCTGTGAGCATAGGATCTTGGCACATAAACTGCCTCGCCGGGTGCAAGAGGTTTCTCAATCGTATCTCCCTCCGGATTTTCCATCACCATATAGCCCTGGCCTGACATGGTCCAGTAGACTTCTGCCGTCTCAAGAATGGTATGGAAATGCCCCTTAGTCATATAATACTCATTTCCCACTTTTCCAGGATAAAGAATGGTTGTTCCAAAAGCCAGATCTCCTGCCCGCTCCGGACAGCCCAGCTCATGAAATTCGTATACCAAAGGATCTCCGTTTTTTAACAGCTCCTCCGCCGCCTCTGTGTCGCAGAACATATTCTTCATCTGAGAGAGATAACGTTTCGTAGTTTCTGCCGTCTTGGAAAAACCTGTCTTAATATCAAAATCAACCAAAAAACTGGAATCCCAATTAAAATTGTTCATATTCTTCTCCTTTTTCTTACTTTCTGTTTTGATTAAATTGTCAAAAGCTGCTTGACGAATGAGATTTTATGATTCACGCTCCACAATTCTGCCATCTTACTTTGCAATCCGGCTTAACTCCTCCAGCATTTCTCCTTCGATCGGTGTATGGAATACTTCTGCAATCACCTGCGTCCAGCCATGAATGAAGTAGATCCAGCCGTCCTCCACATGAAGGTTGGCACTCTGAATCTGCGCTTCTGCCTGATGCATAAACAGACGCTCTCCCCGATAATTCAACTCCCACACCAGGCTGTCCTGAGGGAATCGGCAGTCATCGGTCAGAGGACTTCCCGGGCCATCCTTTCCAAGGCCGGTGGCGTTTACCACAAGCGAATGCGGCTTTAAAGCTGCCAGCTGTTTATCATTGTCTGCCGGAGTGGGGCACAATACAAACTCAAACTTGGTTTTTGGATTTAAGCCCTCCAAAATGCGTTTTGCCTCATCCAGTCTTGGCTGACTTCTGTTGGCAATAATGATCTTTGAGGGAACATTGTCTCCAAATTTTTCCTGGGTCAGATATACAGACATTGCCAGAGCGCTTCCGCCCGCTCCCATAATCAGCACATCTCCGTCATACTCCTTCCAGTAATTTTCCGGCACAAAAGCTTCCAACGCCAGTCCGCTGGAAATAGGATCCTTTGCGTGAGCGCAGAGCATTCCGTCCCTTTTAGAAATAGAAGAAACTTCACTCAACTGTTTTGCAAAGGGGTCAACGTACTCAAAAAGATCCTTACAGCTGTTATACAGATCAATCTTATGAGTGGTCACCAGCGCTCCCAAAGACAGGGGATCATTTTTGATAAACTCCACTGCTTCTCTGTATTCCTCTGCCGGTGAATGCGGCTTAAAATCCATGCCCTTAATCACTGCGTCTTTCAGTCCCAGCGCCTTGGCCCATCTAGGGAATACCTTCATAATAGAAGAACTTCCAGTGGTTACTCCGATAAAATAAAATGTCGGCTGTGTTGCCTTTTCATAATTTGCCATTTTTTCTCCTCTCTGTTTCCTTTCCTTTGTAGTAACATAGGTATATTATAACTTTATTTTTAATTTGTGTCAATAGAATACAAAAAAGAATTCCCAGACTATGAACTGGAATTTAAAATTTCAAATCAATCAAAAGATTAGGATTTTGCATAAGATCTGATACATATCTTGTTTCATGTTTTATGAATTTTTTATACCACAATAACTTAAAACGGATGGTAAAAACTGCCCGCTTCCAGCTCCTACCAATCCGTTTTTTATTTTTAGTATTTTATAAATTAATTCCAATACAAAATCTATTGGAATAGACCTAAGACTAAAGTATTGCGATTTTCTCAGAATTTTGCCTGACATTCTACAATAGACAGTCCATCATTCGCTTATCGGATCTGATAATTCCATTATCCTCTTCTGGAAAACGCTGTGATCCACAATGACGGGGTACACAGTACGCCAGCAGGGTCTACCGCAAAACGCTTCGAAAGAACCAACTCCATCAAAGCATGAACAATGCCCGAAAACGCCACCTTGTTAATACACGCTGGTTGACTCTTTACGGTTCTATCTCCAGCATACATAAAGTCGCCGGCATTTCGTGGGCAGTATTTACCTTGTCATCATCCGTAACCAAATCAAAACAGGATATAATCAGCTTATCTCCCCATACGCAGGGTTCTCCCGGCTGATCCAGTTCTCCATGCAGGCCATCTGTATCGGGACTTACCGCAATCCGCTTTACATTCCCTTCCGGATCTACTCTGCCAATGGCATTGGCGCTGAAATCAGCAATATAAATATTTCCATATGGATCCAGAGTCATCCCATCTGTACTCTTTAACTGAGAAGGATCTCTGGTCCATGGCTCGTTGGAAACCACATCCCCCTTCTCGTTCAGCGTAAGTTTGTAAATCTCTCCGTCGCCAAAATTGCCGATATACAGATTGCCGTCCCTGCCAAAAACAATTCCGTCTACCCCATACTGACATTTGGGATTTTTCGTCACAAAGGTAGCCACAATGTTCTGATCCTCCAGCGTATTCGTGATGTGGATGTTCTCATCATCTAAACGGAAACGATAGACGCAGCTTACCAGTTTTCCATCCGGCCCGGGAACCTTCTTCAGACAGCTCTGAGTAACATACATATACTCTCCTTTAATCCGAATGCCGTTCGGATGCTCCATGCCGTCTGCAACGGTAGTTACCTTAACAATTTCGTCTCCATTCATACGCACACGGATAATTCTCCCCTGAAACTGCAGATCTTCCCGATCTTCCAGCCATCCCTGATTATCCACAATATAGAGATCCCGGTCAGGCCCAAAGGCGATTCCCATAGCCCTGGCCTCCTTGGTAACGGGATTTAAGGGCACATCAAACCACTTACGAATATTTCTGTCCTTATCGATCCGGCAGATACAGCTTGGCATAGACAAATCTGCAAAATTAGGACAGGCTAATATCAGGTCTCCGTTTTCATCCGGTTCCAAGCCGTCCGGAGTACACACATACTCCGGAAGTTTCATGAATAATTTTGAAGTCTGCATCATCATCTCTCCTTCCCTATTTCACTACCCGGCTTCTGGAAGTACGGTCAATGGAAATTGCCACTGCCACCAGAATAATCAAGCCGTACACAATTTTCTGCCAGTAGGCATTTACGCCTACAATATTCATACCGTTCTTAATAATAGAAATAATAAACACGCCTACGATCGACTTCAGCAGACTTCCGGCGCCTCCTACCAGAGAAGTTCCTCCGGCCACCACTGCTGAAATCGTCATCAGAGTAAAAGCATCTCCCACCGTAGGAGCCGCGCTGCGCGCCTTTACCATCAGGAACATGGCTGCAAGTGAAGCGCAAAAGCCATTAATGGCAAACACTGTGATTTTATAGCGATCCACCTTAATCCCTGCGATTCTTGCCGTCCGCTCATTTCCTCCAATGGCAAAAATACTTCTTCCAAAAGCAGTTCTTGTCAGCAGGAAATGATAGCCAAGAATAAACAAAACCGCTAAAATCAGAGGAAGACCGACAGGGCCAATCTGTATTTTATACCAATCGGCCGTCACCTTCAGCGCCTTGGGAAGTTTTACGGAAGAGCTGCTGATAATCAGGGCCGCCGAACTCCACACAGACATAAAGGCCAAAGATGCAATAAATGACGGAACCTTCAGTTTTACATGAATCACGCCCAGCACAATTCCAGACAAAGTTCCGGCCGCCAGGGTGACAATCAGAGAAATGAAAAAGGATCCATACGCATTTCCCGTAATCTCAAAAACCTTTTTCATCATTACCAGAATCATAACATTTGCCGCAGAACACCAGGAGCCCAAAGAAAGATCAATGGAACCCAGGATCAAAATAGGCGTCATGCCCGCTGCCAGCACCATTAACGGAGCAGAATCACTTAACAGATTTACTACGTTTGATTCGTTCAGAAAATTGGGATTTAAAACGGTAAAAACTATGATCATCAAAATAACTACCAGAATGCTGTAATTCTGCATCAGCCGTTTCTTCCAAACCCCTGCCTTTGAAACTGTATTTGTCTTGTCCATATGATTATCCTCCTACATCATTAACGTAACTAAGCTGACCTGACTGGGCTTCTCGTCTGCATCTGCCTGAAATTCACCAGTTATCAAGCCATCCTTCATGACAATCACACGGTTGCTCATGCCAATACATTCATCCAGAGTGTCTCCCAGCAAAATCACGGATTTGCCCTGGGCAACCACCTCACGGGTAAGCGCATAGATTTCTTCCTTGGCTCCCACATCCACACCTCGGGTCGGGTGATTCAAAATAATAATATCTGCCTCAGATGCCAGGGCTCTGGCGAATACCACCTTTTGCTGATTTCCTCCGGAAAGAGAAATTAACTCTGCATCCTTACCGCTGGTCTTGATTCGAAGCTTCTCAATCCATCTATCAGCCTGCTCATCCACCTTTTTCTTAAGGACAATGCCATGCTCAGAAAGCAGCGGAGCATTGGATAACGCCATATTTTCTGCAACAGAGAGATTGCGCACAATTCCTTCCGCATGCCGCTCCATGGGTATCATAAGAATACCGTCCTGCAGCGCCTGAGCCGGGCTGCTGTAGTTTGCCCTTTTCCCCTTCACATACATCTCTCCGGAAGTAGGCTTCACATCACCGCACACCACGGAACAGATCTCCTCTTTGCCGGAACCTACCACGCCGCAGATCCCCAGGATTTCCCCTTTATGCAGCTTGATATCACAATGCTTAAACACGCCGGAAACACCCAAATCCTTTGTCTCTAGTACCACTTCCTCCTCCGGCTTTCTCTGTTCTGCCAGATGATAATACTCTGTAGTTGTACCGTGTCCTACCATCGCTTCATAGAGCTTTGCTTCCGTAGCATCCTTGATGTCCATGTTTCCAGCGTTCTCTCCGTCTTTATAGACGTAAATCCGGTCGGAAATCTCCAATACCTCATCCAGATGATGGGATACGAATACCACCGCATGCCCCTTGGCCGTCAGCTTACGCACTTCCCGAAACAGATTCTGAACCTCCGCCTCATTCAGAACAGAAGTGGGCTCATCTAAAAGGATCAGACATTTGTGATTGCCATGTTCGCTCTTTGTCATATTTACCACTTTTGCAATCTCTACCATCTGCCTTGTGGCAAAGTTTAAATCAATCACCTTTTTTCTGGGATTAATATACTCGCAATTTACCTCAGCCAGAACCTTCGCTGCCTCTTCATACATCTTTTTCCAATTTACTATGCCATGCTTCATAAAATCCTTTTCATGGCCAAAGAATATATTCTGACCTACCGAAAGATTGACAATCAAAGACTGCTCCTGGAATACCATTCCAATCCCCTCTTTGTTTGCCGCCATAGGATCTGCCGGAGCAAAGGGTTTCCCCTGCATGAACATCTCTCCGGAAGTCTGAGGCTGTACTCCAATAATAATTTTCAGCAGAGTAGATTTTCCTGCACCGTTCTCGCCAACAAGACCGACAACCTCTCCTTCATGTACTTCCAGGTCTACCCCTTTCAGTGCCTGCGTGCCATAAAATGTCTTTGTTATATTTTTGGCGCTAAAAAGTAATTTTTTCTCCATTTTTTTGCCCTCCAGCGCATTTATTTAGAAATAATGGTTGATCCGCGTTTTGTTGTCAATATTACAGCTACCAGAATAATAATACCCTGGATACCTGTTTTAATATTTGAGTCAACGCCCATCATATTTAATCCGTTTTCCAGTACCGTCATAATCAGCGTACCAACAATCGTATTGATTACGCCTCCCTTTCCTCCAGCCAGAGAGGTTCCTCCAATTACCACTGCCGCCTGAGCCGGAAACATCCGTCCCGTTCCAATGCTGGCCTGGCCCAGCTGCTCACGAATCAAGCCAACCACGCCGGCAACGCCGAAAAGAAAACCTGCCAGAGTAAACACTTTTATTTTTACCATATCCACATTGATCCCCACAGAACGCGGAATTGTCTCATCCGTTCCCACTGCGTAAATGTGACGTCCAAAAGGAGTATACTCCTGTATGTAGATACAGATTGCCAGCATCACCAAAGCAATCCAGGTGATCAGCGGGATCCCAAGGAAACTTACTTTAGGAAGCGCTGCAAACACCGGATCGGTCACCTTTGCCGGAGTTCCGCTGTAAGCCACATAGGCAATACCTGTACAGATATTCATAAAAGCAAAGGATACCATAAAAGAAGGAACCTTCAGTTTTACGTGAATCACTCCGATCAAAAATCCCACCAGCACACTGCAAAGAATCGCAATAATAATTCCAAATATTCCAAAATCATTGCTGTTCATATTGTTCATCAAAAGAACAGCCGCTATGGAACCTGCCATACCTACGGTTCCGTCAATAGACAAATCAATGCTTCCCAGCATAATGACAAAGGTAAGACCCAACGCCACCAGCAGCGGGATCGCCCACTGATTCAAAATAGTAATCAAATTGTTTACAGAAGCAAACGCAGAGCCGCGCGCAATGGTAAAGAATGCAATTAATGCCACCAGCACCAGTACCGGCGCCCATTTGATCATTTTTTCTCTCTGATTCTCAGTCTTGATTTTATTGGCAAACTCTTCCTGAATCGTCAAGGCCGCCTGATTATTTTTTGCCATACCCTATCTCCAATCATCTCTTGATTTAGCAGGACAGCTGCTGCCAACTGCCACTGTGTTCCTTTACTAGAATGGGGATGGAAAATTCCATCCCCACAAATTCATTCTTCCAATTTCTCTTCCAAAAACTTTATTAGTCAGCTTTGCACCAGAAAATCTCAGAGAAATCAAATTCCGGAGCTGCGTCGATGTATTCAGCAATATAATCGTCCACATTTTCAGCTGTTACAACAGTTGCCGGGGTTGCAAACTCTCTGTACTCAATCGGCAGTTCAGCAGGATCAATCAGTCCAGCCCATGCAGCGTAGCAAATTGCTAAGGTATATCCGCCCTGCAGATAGCCGTTGGAAGATACGGTTGCTGTAGCATTTCCAGCCTTGATCGCTTCGATAATATCTGTGTTAGCATCGATACCGGTTACTCCTACTTTTCCTAACAGGCCTGCATTATCCAGAGCCTGCAGAGCGCCGGTAGCCATATTATCGTTTGCACACCAAATGCCGCCTACTTCCGGATACTGATTCAGCCAGGTCTCTACCAGAGTCAGAGCTTCTGAGGTTGCCCAGTTTGCAGTATCCTGTGCCACTACTTCAATATCCGGATACTCTGCCAGCGCTTCTTCCAGACCAGCTACCCGGTCGTTGGAAGCGGTATTTCCCAGCATTCCTTCCAGAACGAAGATCTGTCCTTTTCCGCCCATTGACTCAAACAGAGCAGTTGCCGTTGCTTTACCATTCACAATGTTATCCGGAGAGGTATGAATTACCCAGTTGGGATCATAATCGGTAACCGTATCCTCTTCCTCACGGTTCCATGCAGTTCCAAGATATCCGCCGGACTCTGCCATTGCCTCTACCAGTGCGGTACAAATAGCAGACTCATTGGGGTCAGCGTATGCAATGGCATTTCCTCCTGCCTTTGCAGAAAACTGTCTCATATTATTGATCTCTTCATCGTTGGATCCGCCGGAATCCAGAACCTGAGCCTCATATTTCTGGCCGATACTGTCAAGATACTCACAGAACATATCCATACCAAGCTTAATGGTATTGATATATGGATTTTCCAATCCACGGATGGAAACTGCTACAGAAAGCGTAGTGTCAAGTTTTTCCTGAGGAATCTGCGACGGATCAATTTTGAAACTCTTCCAATCTTCCGTAGCCATCGCTGTCGTTGCCATTGTTCCCACTGCCATCACTGTGGCCAGCGCCATTGCTGTAATCTTTCTCATCTTCATATTCTTACCTCCCATTTTTTGCAATGTCATAACATTGCTATATAGTTATAAAAAAATTATATTTATCAATTATGATTTTGTCAATAGAATTGTTATTTTTCTATGTTTTATTCAATTTTTCTTTTCTATTTTATGCAAAATAACCAAAAAAAAAGCTTCTGCAATGGTAAATAGAAAAATTACCATACAGAAGCTTTCTCTCTTACTTTTTACTTTCTCTGCGCTTTCTCCAGCACCCAGGAGGCAGTTTGGCTCTGGCTCGCCATCTTCTCAAAGAACTTTTCATCTCTTTGCAAAATAGCGTCCCGGAAGCGGGCCAGTTCATAGATCATGCGGTGTTCTCCATTCTGACGCTCCACATCCAGAGGAACTCCATTCAGGCGGGCGGAACAATTTTCAAAACTGTTCACCAACCCCTGCTGACGCACCCAGCCATTGCTGCCCTCCACATAACAGCCACAGGGAATATCCGTAGATTTTGAAGTGTTGATCTCACAGGTCAGATCCGGATAGGTCAGCAGCAGCTTCCCGTCAATATCCACACCGTTGTCTGCCCGTTTTGCCTCATAGCAGACTTGCTCCGGACGGCCGAAAAGCTCCACCGCAGGATGGATACAGTAGATGCCCATATCATTCAGTGCTCCTCCCTCCATAGCCGGACTGAAGGAACTGGGAACATTTCCTGCCAAAAAGGCCTCCCACTTAGAAGATTTCCTGCCAAAATTAAAGCTTGCCTGTCTTTTATCCTTCAGCTGGCTGCACGCTTCACGAAAAGCCAGAAAGTTAGGCATAAACAGCGTTGTGATGGTCTCAAAGAAAAAGACCCCGTTTTCTCTGGCAGCTTCCGCCAAAAGCTCCACATCCTTCTCCCTTACAGAAACCGGCTTCTCCACCAGCACATGCTTTCCATGATTCAGGGCTTCCAGAGCCTGCGGCACATGAAATTTGTTTGGAGAAGCCAGATAAATCACATCCAGATCTTCCCTGGAGATCATCCCTTCGTAATCATCACAGGCCTCCGGCACACCGTTTTGTGTTGCAAACGCCTTTCCTCTCTCCAGGCTTCTGGAATACACCACCTGGGCCAAAAGTCCTTCTGTCTGACGGATCGCCTCCAGCATCTCCCTCATAATGGAACTGGTGCCTACCACTCCTACTTTTAATACCTGTCTCATCCTTCATCCTCCTGTCCTTTCAATGTGTTGGTTTTCTCTGGCTTCTCATGCATTCGCTCCAGCCATTCCTATGGATCATTATACCTATGTCCTGTGATTTTTACAATCTCCAACCTTTATAAGCGGAACATAATTTAAATTTTCAAGAGCAAAGCGCCTGGATAGGAGGAACTCTTGCAGAGAAAAAGAGCGCTTTCCTGATACATAAAGCCTCTGCTTCCGTGTCAGGACTGCGCTCTTTTTGTTTTTATCTCATTCCAAAATACTTTTCCATCTCCCACACCAGCTTCATCTGGGTTCTGGTTCGATCCAAATTATGCTCAGGACGGCTGATCTTAAAATAGTGATCCCCCTCCAGATAATCCGTAAGGAATCGCATGCCGCACTCAAAGGTCATCAGCACAGCTCCCCAGGGAAGGCTTTCGATCTCCTGTTTGGTAAGAACATCTCCCGCCCCCTGAAGGTAACCTTCCAGATACGTCTGATACAGCTTTTCATCAAAATGCATCTTCGTGTGATCTGGCTCATCCTCCAGGGCTGTGGCAGCTCCGAACCGAATGGAATCTCCAAAGTCATAAGCTGCCAGTCCAGGCATAATGGTATCCAGATCAATGACACAAATCCCCTGCTGTGTCACCACATCCAGCAGAATGTTGTTGAGCTTGGTATCATTGTGGGTAACCCGAAGGGGAAGTTCTCCCTTTTCCAGAAGGTCTGTGAGATGGGTACAGATGCCTTCCCGTTCCCGGATAAATGCCAATTCTTTTTCCACGGAAGCCACACGTCCTTCCGTATCTGCCTCCACGGCCCGCATCAGATTCTGATAACGTTTCGGCGTGTTATGGAAATCCGGGATGGTCTCATGGAGAGTCTCTGCCGGATAATCTCCCAAAAGACGCATAAAGTTGCCGAAACTTCTGGCACTCTCAAAAAACTGCTGGGGATTCTCCACACTCTGCAGGCATACTGTGTCTTCTATGAAGAAGAAAGCCCGCCAGAATCCTCCCTGACCGTCCACAAAATACGGTACGCCCTGCACACTTCTGCAAACGGTCAGCGTCTCTCTGTTGGGATCGCCACCATTCTCTGCAATTCTTCCCTTTAAAAATGTGGTGACTTTCAGGATATTCTCCATCACAGCCTCCGGTTTCCGAAAAATAGACCGATTGATTCTCTGCAGAATATATCGAAAGGAAACTCCCTGCAGGCTTCGAGTCGTCACAGCATACGTGTCATTGATATGGCCGGAACCGTAACGGCGCACATCCTCCACCCTGCCATTCCAGGCATAGGCTTTCAGCGCTTCCTGCAATCCCGGATCGTTTTGCTGAAATACATGTTCCATTCTGTTCTCTCCCTAGCATTCATACCACAAAATCTCATTCGCATCCAGGTGCTGCTGGAAGCTGCTTCCATCTCCCCGATAAACCACCGTATCCTGAGGCTCATAGGTATTGTTCACCACGCAGAACTTTCCATTCTTTACGTAAGCGTGTACCTCCACATTTACATTCTCTGAGAACCACTGGCGAAGTTCCTGCTCCTTGTGGCTGCTCCAGAGGATGGCCCGGTGGAGCAATCTGGCATTTTCAAAGCTGTAGGGCAGGCCGCTGATATACACGCTTCTGCCATCTCCCCACTCATGAACTGCCATCTGCACTTCCTTATCCCGCTGAACCAGCACATCCGCTCCTGCATAAGCATAAATACTCTTCTTGCCCTCACCGAAATCCACCTGATCTTTTACATCCTCCAGGATAAAGTGTCCCGGCTTCTCCTCCCAGTTGTACTTGTCATAATTCAGAGTAAAACCAGTCTCCTTTTCCACTCCCATCAGATCTGCCAGCTGCAGATAATGGCCCTGATACTGATGGCCGGAAGGTTCTCCGATGCCGATAAATCCTCCGCCTTCATAGACAAAGCGGCGAAGAGCCGCGCTTACCTGCGGATCTTCCCACCAGATACCGCCGGTGTGAGCAGTATCTCCATCGCCCACATTGATGATCACATCAATATCTTTCAGAATTTCCGGTTTCTCCTTGATATCCTGGAAACTGATAAACTTCACATCCATTGGCGCGCCGCTCAAGGCTTCGATCACCCCTGCGTAGCTGTAATTCTGTTTCTGATATAATGCATGATGCACCATATGGCATCCCCAGGAACGCATCTTGCCCCAGCAGTTTAACACTGCCACTCTGGCGGCGCAATGCGGCGTGGTACCCTTGATATTGTCATAAAGCTCACGGAACTCATCGCACACGCTCTCCACATAGTCCAGAAATTCCGGGAACTGGCAGGCCAGCTTCAGATATCCTCCGTATCCGATCCGGTCGATCGGTTTGCGCAAAATCGCTCTTCTGGCTGTTACCCAGTTCTCCTTCGCCTCCCGAACCGGATCTCCTCCTTCGTGGAAGGTATCCGGGAAGAAGTAGGGAAGGAAACGGCCCTCCGTATAGTTCACTCCAGGGATATCGCTGATCAGCCGCAGGGTGGATCCGTTGCCCACACTGCCTACCACAGCATCCAGCCCCATGGTCTTAAACTCGTCCATAAATGGTTCTGTGCCAATCCAGTGGTCTCCCAAAAACATCATGGCTTCTTTGTCAAATTCATGAGTAATGTCTACCATCTCTTTTACGATCTTTGCCACTTCCCTGCGCTGGAAGGCCTGGAAATCCTGGAACTCCTTGCTGGGCACCCGATACTGGTTGTTATAATATCCCTGATCAATGATGTACTCCGGACGGAAGGGATAACCTGCTTCCTTTTCAAACTGTTCCAGAATATAGGGACTTACGGATGCAGAATAGCCATACCAGTCCACATATTTTTCCCGCTTCAGCTCATCAAATACCAAGGTAAACTGATGGAAAAACGTGGTATAGCGAATCACGCTAAGGTAAGGATGGTCCTCAATAAACTTTCTAAGACGCTTTAAGCTGTATGCGTGAGTCTTAGGCTGACGCACATCAAAGGTAATCTGATGCTCCACATCTTTCCAGTCATTGATCACCGCATTGTACATATGTACCGGATCCCAGATCAGATAAGCCAGGAAACTTACCGTATATTCATGGAAAGGAGCCGCATGGGAAATGACTACGCAGCCGGTGCTTTCCTCATATTCCCAGTTCTTGGTATCCACAACTAATCCTGTGGTCCGGTCTATCACCTCCCACCAGCGATGGATATCATCTCTGGTGTTCACTGCCATCAGTTCCGGGGAAATCCCTTTCATCAGCGGTATCTCCAACTGCTCCTGAACCGCAGTATGGAAGCCTGTCATAATATAGCACTGCTGTACCTCATCCGGATTCGCCTTTGCCCACTCATTGTCTTTTCTTGTCGTGTAATAAGTGCTGTACACCTTGGCATCAACCTGCTTTAATTCCTCTGGATAGTCTGTGCCATCACAGTCACGAATAGCGTCTGCTCCCCAGCGTTTCATCAGCTCCAGCGTCTCCGGAACCACATCCACATCTGTAGGAATAGTCACACGGCCCGTTCGTTTCATTTTTTCCATAATCTGTCTCCATTCTGTCATATTGTCCTCAGCCTTTGTCAGCAGTCCCGCCCTTTGCGGAAGCCTGCCGCCAAAAAGCAGGCCTATTTGCTGTGTCTGCGGTTATAGTACCAGAGCAGGCCAAGAAGTCCTGCCAGACCCAGCATCATTTTCCCAAGACCGGGAAATCCAATCGTTTTCTGTCCGGTAACCACCAGCCACATACACAGCACAAAGATCACCAGGCAAACTACCATAATCAATCGTTGTTTCGTATATTCTCCCATTCTATCCTATCCTTTCAAGCCTCCCAGCGTCATACCCTGGGTCAGCTTTTTCTGAACACAAATATACAGTATCAGGGTGGGCAGCATTACCATTACCAGTCCGGCATACATCTGACCATACTGAGCCGCAGCGTTCTGGGCCTTCATCAGGTTCATCAGTCCTACCGGAAGGGTCTTTCCTCCGTTTGGATCAGACAGCAGCGTCATGGCGATAATGTACTCATTCCAGAAGGAAAGGAAGTTGAACAGGATCACCGTGATAATGCTGGGTTTTGCCATGGGGAAAATGATCTGGATCATCGTCCTGTGATATCCAGCGCCGTCCATATAGGCTGCCTCCTCAAAATCCTTGGGCAGGGTTACAAAATAACCGGACAGCAGGTAAATAGTAAAGGGCAGCGCTGTGGCTGCATACACCAAAGCCAGCACCACCAAATTGTTCAAAAGGAAGGGAGGCAGTCCCATACCCTTAAGAACCTTATTGCCATCCACAAACATCAGGAAAATAGGCACAATAATATAGTTCACATTGATAAACAGGCCTGCCATATATGCCACATTTAAAATTTTCCGTCCCACAAATTTGAAACGGCTGAGAACATAAGCGGCAGGTAATGCCAGTATCAGCAAAAAAATCAAAGCCAAAGCTGTGACAATCACGCTGTTCAACATATATTCACCCATCCGGGCTTTGGTCCACGCATCTACAAAGTTCTGAAAATAAAAACCTGCAGGCAAAGTCCAGGGATTGCCATAAAATTCACTATTCTGCTTGATGGAAGCCATAAATACCCAGGCCACGGGAACAATAATGCTCACCGCCAGTGCGATCAGAACCACATAAATAAACAGGCGGTAGAGGCTGAATGGTTTTTTCTTTTTCATTTCGTTCACACTCCTCTCCTCCTCTTATATATCAATGGGTTCCCGCTTGGTAACCAGATTTACCAGTCCGCTTAAACCGAAGGAGAATAGAAAGATCACCACGCCAATGGCCATACCGTATCCATAAGAAGAGTTGGTATAAGCCTGCTTGTACATGTAGCTTAGGAATACTTCTGTGCTGCCGTCAGGTCCTCCGCTTGTCATAGCCTTCACGAACAGGAAACTTAAGTTGATGCTGCTGATCACAAAGAAGGTAAGGGTAGTGCGGATATTGGTCCAGATCAAAGGCAGGGTAATCTGGAAAAACTGCTGGAACTTGGTGGCTCCGTCCAGAGCAGAACTCTCATACAGGGAGACTGATACGCTGGACATGCTGGCCATATACATCACCATGTAATAACCAATGGCCTGCCATACCATGGCTCCTGCCAGAGAGAAAATCACGATCTTCTGGTCTCCCAGCCAGTATATCGGATCCGCCCCCTTTCGGAAAATGGACAGAATACTGTTGAGCATACCATTGTTGGCATCATAGATCGCGCTGAAAATGGCGCTGATGATCACCACGGACAGGATATTGGGAATATAGAAAATAACCCGGAAAAAATTCTGTCCCTTAATCTTTTCTCTTGTAAGGATGGCTGCAAAAATCAAGGCCAGACTCATGGTAATCACAGTCACAATGACGATGAGCAGCACCGTATTCTGGAAAGATTGGAGAAATTTTGTATCTCCCATCAGCTTTTCAAAATTTTCCAATCCCACAAACTTCTTTTTGTTGGAATAACCTCCCCATTTGTACAAAGACATCCGGAATACATTGAAGGTGGGAACGATCATAAATATAACGAACAGAACCGTAGCGGGAATAATACAAGCCGCCACAAATCCGGAACGTCTGCGTCCTTTTTTCATAGACTTCCTCCTAAATGCAAAGGAGCTGCGCAAAACATACCGTATCCTATCGGTCACCGTACTTTGCGACAGCTCCTTTCTCTTTCCTTTATGCGATTAGATCAAAAACCTGTCAGCTTACTTTAAAGCTTCTCTTAACTGATCGCTGTCAGACTTGATTGCCTCTACCCACTCGTCTCTTGTCTTGTCTCCGCTTACCAGAGAGTCAACCGTGCCAAATACAGTATCAGCAATGTTTACGCCTTCCACAGCGTCTGTGGTAGCAAATGCGCCCAGAGCTGCCTTTGCGCCGTTATCATAGATGCTGTAGTAAGTCTTATTGTCGCCTTCCAGCTTGTCAGCAAGACCAACTACCGGCTGAATTGCGTTGCTCTTAGCAAAGATATCTACAGCAGTATCAGAGTACAGGAATGCTACAAACACTTTTGCAAGATCGATATTCTCAGCGCCTGCAGGAATCCAGCACTGCTCGAAGAAGGAGTAGGAGTAACGGTCTCCGCCCTCTGTAAGAGCCGGAAGAGCCATGAAGCCCCACTCAAATCCGTCTGCTCTGGGAGCATCCACCATCTCACCGATTACCCAGTTACCGTTGGGCATAAACAGCGCTTTGTTGTCCAGAACCAGCTGCTGATTCTTTAAGTAGTTATCATTATTTGCATTAGAGGGAACCGACTTGTCTGTGTAGGAAGCCAGCTTCTCAATCACATCAAATACAGCGGCAGCTTCCTCGGTATCCCATACACCCTCGGCATAATGAGTAGCCTGGTCGAAGAACTCAGCTCCGCCTGCCTCATACAGCATAGCGTAGAAGAATGCATCAAAGTATCCAGTGGTCGGATAGCTGAACAGAGCAATGCCTTCCTCTGCCGCCTTGTCACCCAGCTCCCACATCTGATCCCAGGTTTCCGGAACATCCCAGCCTTTTTCTTCAAACAATCCTGCATTGTAGAACAATCCGCAGGGTCCGTAGAACATAGGAGCCAGATAAGTCTTTCCGTCACCGTAAGGATTGGTCAGGGAGCTCTCCGTAAAGCCACCTGCAATCTTGTCTCTCACAATACCGTCTTCTCCGGGGATGGTCATATCCAGAACGTCTGTGATATCGGTGAGCGCCTCCTCTTTGATCAGAGTCTCTGTCAGACCAGCAGGACGTCCAGTAGCCAAATGTACCACATCCGGGAACTCGCCGCCTCTCATGGACGGGTCGATCACATCCTCCAGGTTCTTATCTGTAACCAAATCAACCGTAGCCCCGGTCAGTTCCTCAAAAGCGGCACATACTTCTTTCCACATGTCAGCGCCGTAGGCAGTCTCAATAGCGGCAACCTTCAGGGTCTGGCCTTCATATTCCTTTGCCTCCTCTGCCACAGCGGTAAATCCTGATGCACAGGTAGCAGCCATGGTGAGAGCCAGAACCATACTAAGTCTTCTTTTCATCTTGTTATCCTCCTTTTAATACGATACTAACAGTTCAAGTAATTTAAGTATAGCAATGTTTTAGCCGGATTGAAATCATTTTCTTGCTCACTATTTTATATATCTTGCTCCATTCTCCTGTTTTCTTTTTATATACTTTCAAACACTGGCTCTTTTTTCTTAATCATTTTATACAATGACCTCTTCCTTTTTCGTTTTTTCATTAGCGTGTTTCTATAATTTTCTATTTTTCCCAGTTCTTTTTTCTTGATTAAGTTGCATAGTTTTTTGCTTTGCTCTATACTTAAGAAAAAACGCAAGATAATTAAAATCAACTGTCAGGGAGGTATCTTTCCATGAGTAACCGGCGATATGACATTTCTCCTGATCCCCAGGCCCAGCCCCAAACGCTTCAGGGGCGGCTGCTTTACGTCACCTCCGCCCGCTATGACACAGACTGGGACAGCATTCTGCACACCCATTATTTCACAGAACTGTTCTATGTCCATAAGGGCCGGGGACTGTTTCAGATGGAGCAGGAAGCCTTTGAAGTCCAGACCGACGATCTGATCTTAATCAGCCCCCACACTCCCCACACAGAGCGTTCCAACAACTCGGATCCTCTGGAGTATATTGTATTGGGCGTGGAGGGACTCACCTTTATGCAGCCGGATCACACTCCCCTTCTCTACGGAAGGGTAAACTGTCAGGCAGACCATTCCGTGATCCGTTTCTGTCTGGATACCATGCTCCGGGAAATGCGGCAGAATAAAACCTTTCGGGATACCCTGTGCCAAAATCTTCTCAATGTAATTCTCATCTACCTGATGCGCCATGAAAAGCTTCAGCTCTCCATCGCTCCGGCCATCAATGCCAGCCGTGAGATTTCAGGGGTAAAAAAATATATTGACCAGAATTTCAAAAACCCTCTGACCTTGGATACTCTGGCTTCTATTGCTCACCTGAACAAGTATTACCTGGTACACCATTTCACAGAAACCTATGGTATCTCCCCCATCAGCTACCTGCTGGAACGACGGCTGGAGGAATGCAAGACACTGCTGTGCACCACGGATTATTCCATCTCTCAGATTGCTGAGATCACCGGTTTTTCCTCCGGCAGCTACTTCGCCCAGCGTTTCCGCCGCTCAACAGGGATGACTCCCCAGCAGTACCGAACCCAGTTTACCGGGTGAGAACACTCACCCGGTAAACTCCACATCAATTACACAAATTTCACTTTTGGATCCCACTCTCATATAGGGGCCGAATATCCCCACCCCGGAAGTGACAATATTATACATGTTCTCTTTCTTTGCGCATCCGTAAAAATTTTCCCACATCAGGGAAGTGATTATATTCCCCGGAAAGATCTGTCCTCCATGGGTATGACCGCACAAATCCAGATCCACCCCGGCCTCTGCAAGCTCCTGAAGCTCCTTGGGCTGATGATCCAGCAAAATCACAGGCTTGGTAAGATCCATCTCTTTTGTAATCTCCTCCGGAGTTTTTCTTATCTCAATTCCCCTGCCCGGTTTTTCATAATCTGCCCTTCCATACAAGTAAAAAGCCTGGTCAATCAGCACGCCTTCATCATGAAGCAAACGGATCCCTGCCTGTTCCAGAAATTCATCCATTCTGGGATCACTCTGCTTTTTTCCTTTTTTAGGAAAGGTAAACCCTGCCAAAACCCGCTCTTCAATGTCATGGTTTCCATAGCAGGCGTAAACCCCGTACCTGCTGTCGATTCCGGAAAGTACCTGGGCCAGTCTCTTGGGATCATCCAACGCCTCATAATCATTGTCAAAAATATCCCCGGCCACCACTACAAGATCCGGATTTTGCTCATTGATCTTCTTCACCATCTGAATCATATTCCAGGTTCCAATGCTGTAGCCCAGATGAAAATCAGAGACCAGAACAATCTTTAAATCCTTCCGTTTCCCTGCTTCCTTTGCCACCTGGACGCTGTAGCGGGTAGTCCGGATGGTTCCGGCATTCCAGATGCCCCAGGCGCTGATTCCTACTGTGGCTGCCAAACATAAAAATCCCACAGCCACATGGCCCTTTCTTGAAAACAGCAGTTTTTTCCCGGGAAAAGATATTCTTTTCAGGATCAGCCGAATTAGGTCAGCCCCGGCAATCATCATAAAGCCGTATAAAAGCACACCCAGCCAATAGTTGCTGATCAGCTTCAAAATCCGGCGGAACCCAGAGGGCGGAAGGAAAAAGACCAACGCCAGACTCAGGACAAAAAAGGCAAATATCCCTGTAACTGTCCAGGAAACACTCCTTTTCCCCAGCCATTTATGGCAATGGCCCAGCCAATTCAAAATTCTTCTTAAAATATACAGGCACAGGATCAAATAAATCGGTGACAAAAACACAGCGGTCATCTCCCGGCTACCTCCTTCTTTTCTTTTGTTTTTCTATATTGCTCTACATATCTTGTGTTGGTAATTCCCTTTCCTTCATTTGGATTTTTAAGAGAGTATGCCTCATCTGCCAGAAAGGCAAGCCCAAGAGTAAGGCAGAGCAGCTTCAGCCACTTCTTTGGAATTTTCTGTATCAGGCTATCCAGAAGGGGCGCTGCAAGATACACAATAGCCATACCGCCTACGCCGAATACCAGCAGCCCTTCTGCGCAAATTCTTCCATTCAGATTCAGAAAGTAACCGGTATAATCCCACCAGCGCACTCCCCCATGAAGCTTCTCCAGAAACCAGGAAGAAAAATACTCAAGAGTACCGCACACAGTCACCGCTGCCACGAACTCTGCTGCCGGATGTCTCCGCAGGCGGTAGAGCAGAAGCAGAATCACCACACTTCCGGAGCCGTAAATAGGAAGCCACGGTCCCTGCATCACTCCCCGGTTTACAAACTTACCGTCTGTAATAAGGTGGAGACTCACCTCCCAAAGCCACCCTGCGCAGGACATGAAAAAAAAGATCATAATCACAGACCAGATGGAATATCGGCGGAGAAAATTCATGCTCTCTGCCAGTTTCCTTCTCTTTTTTCCTGTGGACAAAGGGTACAGCCTGGTGGGATAGATCTCCCCGCAAAGAGCCATCTTGTCATAGGCAAGACAAAAATCTCTATTTTCCTGCCGCTCGAATTCTTTCCACTGCTTCTGACGGCTGATCGTAAGTCCCAGATACTCTGCCAAAAATTTTTCCACTCCCTTTACGGGAACCGTCCACCGTTCCTCTTTCCGGCACTCCGTTTTCACATCCTGATACGTCTTTTCCAGCAGATCTTGGGAGGGCTGTTCAAACAGATACCTGTCATTGAGCAGTTCCTCCGATACCATGCCTTTTTTCAGTCCCTCCCGCCGAAGCTGTTCATAAAATTCTCCCCCAACGGCCACACGGTAAGGGTTGGTAAAGAGAATATCTGTCACACCCATGGTGAATGTTCCCAAAAATCCCCAGCCCAGGAAAGAAAACTCCAAAAGAAAACACTCCCACTTGTGCCCCTTCATCAGCTTTCTGGAAACAGTGATAGCTTCCAGCGCTCCAAACTCCGGATTCTCCGCCACAAGAAAGGGGACCAGATAATAGGAGTAGTACTTAATCACCCCGCCCACAATCGTAAAGGACCAGAGCATTTCCAAAATTCCGGTGATCCACATCACAAACCCTGCGTGGACCCATCGCTTTACCTGAAAGAACAGCCACATTCTCTGAAAGGGCAGTCTTCTATAGCAGCGCCCTTCCAAAAACATACGGCGCATCACCACCCGGTACACACCGATCAGAAAAATCTGTACAAAACAAAGCAGCGCCACACTCAGGAAAATCAAGATCCCCGCCGCAAGATCCTTTGAACCTACCAGAGATTTTAATCCCACTGCCAGCGTGATCAGATAGGAACCGGAGGATACCTTATTTACAATCAGAGACAATACGCCCCTGCTTCTTCCCAAAACTGCCTTTTCATTCTCCTGTGAGCTTTCTATGTATCGCTTTTCCGCCGCTCTGGCTTCCTCTCTGCGCTGTTCCTCCTGCCCTTTTTTTACATCTGCCGCCAAATGCAGAAAAGCTTGTGCAACCCGATCCGGAGGATTTAAATTGTCTCCCCACTCCAGTCCCACAGAAGGCCCAAGCTTTGACAGAGAATGGGTAAATTCTGCACCGATCACCCCCGCAGCAAGGCACAGGGTCACCAGAATCCAGTAATGTGTTCTCAGCACTGCTCTGCCCCGCCGCTTCCATTGTCTCCGTTTTTCTTCCATGATCCGTTCCTCATTTCAGGTTTTCTGGCTTCCCGGCACCTCTTCCTATCCTGCCGTGTCCTCCTGCCCTGTAATCTTTATTTTTAGAGAATACTATATTCCGTATAAAGATTCAATCCATTTCTTACACTTCCTATTTTCTTATTACTTTCTTCCTGTTTTTTATTGTTTTCTTTTCGTTTTCTTTTTACTTTCTTTTTATTTCTGTCATAAATGCTCACATAAAATTTCGTGTTTTCCGTCTTGAAAACCTCAATCATAAAGATTATCCGATTTTTCTGTGCTCCCAGGATACACAGACGCCTTCTTTATACAATCTTAATACCCTCTGTCTCTTATTTATACAAGTTTAATGCAAATTAAGATAGCATAAAGGCATCATAAAATCAGGCAGGTAAACGGAATGAACTATCAGCAGAAACAAAACCACAGACATATTACATCCTTTCAGATTATTATCCTTGGATTTTTATCCATCATTATTTTGGGCAGCCTCCTCCTCATGCTTCCTGCCGCCACCTGCGACGGAGCAGGCGCCTCCTTGACTGACGCTTTATTTACCTCCACTTCCGCAGTGTGCGTCACCGGACTCGTAAGGCATGACACAGCCACTTACTGGACCGCATTTGGCCAGACTGTGATTTTGCTTCTCATTCAGATCGGTGGCATGGGGGTGGTGACTGTGGCGGTCTCTGCGGCAGTTCTCTCTGGCAGAAAAATCGGCCTGATGCAAAGAAGCACTATGCAGGAAGCCATCTCCGCCCACCATGTAGGCGGAATTGTGCGGATGACAAAATTTATTTTAAAAACCACCTTTTTCATTGAACTGACGGGAACTGTACTTCTTGCACCGGTGTTCTGCAAAGATTTTGGATTTTTCAAAGGTATTTGGTATGCGCTTTTTCACTCCGTCTCTGCTTTCTGCAATGCAGGTTTTGATCTGCTGGGGGTAAGAGAACCCTTCTCCTCTCTTACCACCTATTCCGCCCAGCCATTGGTGAACTTCACCATCATGGCTTTGATCATAATCGGCGGCATCGGTTTTCTCACCTGGGAAGACATCAAAAAGAACACCTGGCATTTTCGCAAATACCGAATGCAGAGCAAAGTGATCCTTACTGTCACTGCAGCTTTGATCCTGTTTCCAGCCATTTATTTCTTCTTTTGTGAATTTTCTCATCTTCCTCTGGGCGAAAGGATTTTGAACGCTCTGTTTCAGTCTGTAACTCCCAGAACCGCAGGTTTCAATACCGCTGATCTTACAGCCTTCAGCCAGACCGGACAAATGCTGATCATCCTTCTGATGCTCATCGGCGGCTCCCCTGGCTCCACTGCCGGAGGTATGAAAACTACCACGATTGCCGTCATGATCTCCACCGCTGTCTCTGTATTTTTCCAGCGTCAGCACACCCAATTTTTCAAACGGCGTATCCCGGAAGAAGCCATAAAAAGTGCTGCCACTGTTTTTCTCCTGTACATTCTGCTGTTTCTCACAGGAGGAATGGTAATCTCCAGCGTTGAGCATATCCCTCTGCTGCCCGCACTCTTTGAAACTGCCTCCGCCATTGGAACCGTTGGACTTTCTCTGGGCATCACGCCTGGCCTTGGGCTGATCTCCCAAATGATTTTAATCCTGCTGATGTTCTTTGGACGGGTAGGCGGTTTAACCCTGATCTTCGCTGCTCTGTCGGTCTCTAAGACCAGCTGTGCGAAATACCCCCAGGAAAAAATCACAGTGGGCTGAATCCGGCAGCCCTAAATTTTAAAAAAACCTGCTGGAAGCTAAGAACACCGTGATCTGTATGGGTAAAAAAACTGCTATAAATAAAAGGACAAAAATAAAGGAGGAACTGTTTATGAAATCCGTATTATTAATCGGCCTTGGACGATTTGGCCGCCATATTGCAATGAAACTGGATGAGCTTCACCATGAGGTGATGGCAGTGGATAAAGAAGAAAAGAGAGTAAATGCCGCCCTTCCCTATGTCACCAATGCCCAGATCGGCGATGCCACAGATAAAGATTTTGTAAGTTCTCTAGGCGTCGGCAATTTCGACGTCTGCATGGTAGCCATCGGCGACAACTTTCAAAGTTCTCTGGAAACTACCTCTCTCTTAAAAGAACTTGGTGCAAAGCTGGTGGTATCCCGGGCAGCCAGAGACGTTCACGCCAAATTTCTTCTCCGCAACGGCGCAGACGAGATCGTATATCCGGAACGGCAGCTGGCAGATTGGACGGCTATCCGATATACGGCAGACCATATTCTTGATTACATTGACTTAAACGGCGATTATGCTATCTTTGAATTATCGATTCCTGAAAAATGGATTGGGAAAACCATTGGTCAGGTAGACGTGCGAAAAAAATATGGCATCAATATCATGGCCGTGAAGCATTCTGGTGTGATGAATCTAAATATCACCTCAGAAACCGCTTTTCCGGAGGGAGATACCATTTTTGTATTGGGCAGTATCAAATCGCTCCAAAAATGCTTCCATATTTAATTCTGTACCGATTGAATATCATTGTTATGCTCCAATCATTGCAGATACCGTGTTTCCCCCTTCCACCCTATACTTCATTATTTTTGAAAGAAGGCCGCTTTATGAAAGATCTAATCCTGCTTTTTTCTGTGGCTGTAGTTTTCTTCGGATGCTATCTGGCCATCAAAAAAATAACTTTATTATCTTTGGAACTGTCCCCTCAATCCGAGAAAATGTTAAAGCGTTCCTCCCTCTGTATTGCCTTCGAAAATCCGCTTACCCTGAGTGCCCTCTCTGTGCCCCTGGAAAAATTTTCAGCAAAATATCCGGAATGCCAGATTCGTCTCTTTATCGGTACCTCGGAAGAAATTCTCCAAAAATTAAACTCCGCTTCCCTGGATTTTGGTTTTGTGCTCACTGCCAGTCCAGCTGCTCAAAAATATCTTCTTTTTCAGCTTCCGTTGGAACAGAAGCCGCTCTTCTTCCCGGCTGCTGAACGGAATCTGGAGCCTCTTAATCCTGAAAAGGAAGCTGCGGGACGCTGCAGTGTACTGTACTCCAAAAGCTCCAGATTCTATGCAGAAAAATTTTCCGGGCAACTGACGGATGCTCTTAAGAAAACTGCTGACTGATCTTTTCACCCTGGTATGGACTGCTTTTTAATTGTTTTCTTTGAAATTATTGAAAAAAATGATATACTTTGAGAAACTTAAAGTACAAAAGATGGGAGGCTCAGCTCTATGGAAGAACCAAAAAGAAAAGGCCATTTAAAAATCTTTTTTGGCTATGCGCCGGGAGTAGGAAAAACCTATTCCATGCTGCTGGCTGCCCTCAGCGCCAAACACAGAGGGATAGACGTTGCCGTGGGCTGTCTGGAATCCTGCGGCCGCGCCAAGATCGCATCCCTGCTTTCGAAACTGGAATGCCTGCCCCCTCTTGTTATCCGTACGGACGGCATTTCACTCTCAGAATTTAATCTGGATCAGGCCTTGGAACGAAAACCTCAGCTCCTGATTCTGGAAGAGCTTGCCCATACCAACCCTCCAGCCTGCCGTCATGCCAAGCGTTTCCAGGATATTGCGGAACTTTTGAACGCCGGGATTGACGTCTACACTACTGTAAACGTCCAGAACATTGAAAGTCTGAACGACACCGTAGCTTCCATTACCGGAATCCAGGTTCGGGACCGCATCCCTGATTCTGTATTTGATAACGCCTACCAGGTGGAACTGGTAGATATGGAACCCCAGGAACTGCTTCAGCGCATGAAAACCGGGAGCGTTTACATTCCGCTTCCGCCTGAACAGTCTCTAAATCCTTTCTTTAAGCTGGAGGTTCTCACTGCCCTTCGGGAAATCGCCCTGCGCCGCTGTGCCGACCGGGTCAATCTCCTCACCAATGATTCCGGGGCGAAAAATCAGAGAGGCTATCCCACAGATGAACATATTCTGGTGTGCCTCTCCCCTTCTCCTTCCAATGCAAAACTGATCCGCAATGCTGCCAGAATGGCCAACGCCTTCCGCGGGACCTTTACTGCCCTGTTTGTGGAAACTCCGGACTTTTCCCGTATGTCTCAGGAGGATATCAAACGGCTTCATGACAATATGCACCTGGCAAGACAGTTAGGAGCAACACTTGAGACCGTGTACGGAGACGACGTCCCCTATCAGATTGCAGAGTTTGCCAGACTCTCTGGAGTGACCAAGGTGGTCATTGGAAGAAGCTCTGTTACAAAAAAGCGGCTCTTAACGAAACCTGCACTCACAGAAAAACTGATTGCCAACGCTCCAAATCTGGATGTGTATATTATTCCGGATGCCGTTTCCAGTGCTTCTTTCTACCGGGCAAATAAACCTGGAAGAAAACAGACCATTACCGTATCCTTCCTGGATGTTTTCAAAAGCATCCTCATTTTGATCGGTGCCAGCGGCATCGGCCTGCTGTTTCGCCACCTGGGATTTGCGGAAGCCAACATTATCACTGTATATGTGCTGGGTGTTCTGATTACCTCCGTGATCACCACCCACCAAATCTACAGCCTGATTTCTTCCCTGGTAAGCGTTCTGGTGTTTAACTTCCTGTTTACAGAACCTAAATTTACCTTTCAGGCTTACGGCCAGGGATACCCGGTCACCTTTCTCATTATGTTCCTTGCAGCGCTTCTTACAGGAACGCTTGCCATCCGGCTGAAGAATCATGCCAAACAGGCTGCTTCCTCCGCTTATCGAACCAAGGTTCTTTTTGATACCAATCAGTTGCTGCAGCAGTCCGGAAGCAAGGAGGAGATCGTCTCTGCCACAGCCAATCAGCTTGTCAAACTGCTGGGAAGAGATATTGTCTTCTATCTGTCTCAGGAGGATACCCTCGGCCCACCCCGGGTTTTTTCCTCCTCCCAGACTCCCCCGGAAGCCGCTATTACATCCCCCAGCGAGCGGGAAGTGGCTTTGTGGGTACAGAAAAATAACCGCCATGCAGGAATCACCACTGAAACACTGGCTAACGCCAAATGCCTCTACCTGGCAGTCCGGATAAATGACCGAGTCTACGGCGTTGTGGGAATCGTCATAGGACCAGCTCCTCTGGACGTATTTGAAAACAGCATTCTTTTATCCATTCTGGGAGAATGTGCCCTGGCTTTGGAAAATGAAAAAAATGCCCGGGAAAAGGAGGCTGCCGCCATTCTGGCCAAAAATGAAAAGCTGCGGGCCAACCTTCTGCGGTCCATCTCCCATGATCTGCGCACGCCTCTCACCTCCATCTGCGGCAATGCCAGCAACCTGCTTTCCAACGGGGACGCCTTCGATCCGGATACAAAAAAACAGCTCTACACAGATATCTATGATGATTCCATGTGGCTGATTAATCTGGTGGAAAATCTTCTTTCTGTCACCCGCTTAGAGGAAGGACGACTGAATTTCCATATTTCTGAGGATCTTATGGATGATGTGGTCTCGGAAGCCCTTCTCCACATGAACCGGAAAAGCGTGGAACACTGCATTACCGTGGAACATGCAGAAGATTATCTTCTGGCAAAGATGGATGCCAAATTGATGGTACAGGTGATCATCAATATTGTGGACAATGCCATCAAATATACACCGCCAGGGTCTCACATTGCGATTCGAACCTGGAAGGAAGGTTCAAACGCCATGGTATCCATTGCAGACAACGGACCTGGTATTCCAGATGAAATGAAAAGTCACATTTTTGACATGTTTTACAGCGGCGCCAACAAAGTGGCCGACAGCCGCCGCAGCCTGGGACTGGGACTGTCCCTGTGCAAATCCATCGTAAATGCCCACGGCGGAAGGATCCAGGTTTCGGACAATCAGCCGCAGGGCACTGTCTTTACTATTTCACTGCCAGCAGGGGAGGTACAAATTCATGAATAAACCATTGATCTTAGTAGTAGAAGATGACAATTCTGTAAAAAATCTCATCTCTACCACCTTAAAGGCCCACGACTACCGCTACTTAACGGCGCCCAACGGCACCACTGCCATCCTGGAGGCCTCCTCCCACAACCCGGACATTGTACTTCTGGATCTGGGACTCCCGGATATGGACGGCATTGAGGTAATTAAAAAAATCCGCACCTGGTCCAACCTTCCCATCATTGTTATCAGTGCAAGAAGTGAGGACACCGATAAAATCGATGCCCTGGATGCCGGTGCAGACGACTATCTTACTAAGCCCTTCTCTGTAGAGGAGCTTCTGGCAAGACTTCGGGTCACCCAGCGCCGTCTTGCCATGATGCAGGGAGAAGCTCCTGCTACAAAGACCTCTGTATTCACAGATGGTCAGCTGAAAGTGGATTATGCCGCCGGCTGCGCTTACCTTGGAGACGAGGAACTGCATCTGACTCCCATTGAATTTAAATTGCTCTGCCTCCTCTCCCGGAATGTCGGAAAGGTACTTACCCACACCTTCATCACCCAGAGCATCTGGGGCAGCAGCTGGGACAATGACATTGCCTCTTTACGAGTTTTCATGGCTACCCTACGGAAAAAGCTGGAAAAGGGGCCCGACTCTCCCCAGTATATTCAGACCCATATCGGTGTTGGCTACCGGATGATGAAGGTGGAATAGCAGCCAGCGAATACTAGTCAAGCATGGAGGACTGCGCCAGCTTGACTAGTATTCAGGTTCCTCTAAAATCAGTTCCTTTGTTCCTATTTTCCTCCTCTGCATTGCATTTCCACAATAAATGAACTGCAATCAGAAAAGCTACCACCAACCCAACTTCTTTCCAATCTCATCTGCTATTAAAAAGCCCAGCACTGCCCCAAGCACATTGACATCTTCTTGCCAAATCCCTATCGTACACATCATAATTGCAGTATGTCGCCCCGTCCAGAATGTATTATTCTTTCCTTGATTTTTTTTGACCTTATAGAGCAGATACTGTATCAGCAGTGTAATCAAAAAAAATACCACTGCATAAAATATGATTTCCCACATAGTCTCCTTCCCTCTTTTATCTGCTAATGATTTCTATTCGGTATATTCCCAGTTTTTTATTAGAATATGTTCGGATTCCGCCCCATCTTCCCTTCCTCTGCAATTTCTTCAAAATATAATCTGCTGCCTCTTTCTCTATTCCACCTTTATTTAATCTGCCTTCTGCCCGAAATACAACCGTCTTCTCATTTTGGTCAATCTGTTTATCAATGTATGCTATAAGTTTCTGTTTCATCTGGAAAGAACATCTGCTCTGCACATAATAATTTGCTGCTTTTGCTCTGCACTCTGGTAGCCTACTATCTGCTCTATGATCTTGATGCATCAGCTCATCTGTCAGATTAAAATAGGCATACACCACAGCCCCCTTCCTCTGACCGCCCATGCCGATATCCCAGGTAACGTCCAACTGGTAAGGCGCTCCATCTATATTCACAATATTCCATGCATGGGGCGAAGCCTTTCCCTTTTCCACCGTATCTCCTGCTGCCACAATACATTTCACATTTACTGCATTTAAAAGAACTTTGACTGCCTTTGCAATGCCTTCGCATTGGGCCTTATGATGTGCAAAGACTCCCAGAATATTGTGGGAAGCAATTACCCTGGACACCTTCTCTTTATCAGCACCTTCGTAATCATATGTAATGTTCCGGCAGATCCAATCATGGATTCGTAGCTCTTTTTCATAATCGCAGCACTCCAGTAGCTGCAACTGTCCCGCCAGTTCATTTACGGTCTTTTCAATTTTTCGATTATATTCTTTCACTTTTTCTTTCGTAAAAAAATACTGAGGGCAGATCGCCACACGGCCAAACCGATCGCTGGCAATACTGCAGGCTGACTGATTCAAAAAATAGATTAAAGGATTATCTCGTGTCATTGCCCGAAAAATCCGTCCAAAGCTCTCCTGAATGAATCCATCACTTACTGATAGAGGAATAAGTTCTTTCTGTTCCATGACACCATTATAAAATGCCTGATAAACCGTTTGTTCCTGCTTATTTAGTTGATCATAATAGTAACGATCTACAATCATTTCTTATTTTACCTGTGCCTTTTTCTCATCAGAATCGCTTATACAACAATCCAATGTAAACTATGTTTCCTATCGTAAAACCCTCTTATAGATGCCTCGTTCTTTATTCGTTTGATGTAAAATACGCCATCACCACAGTAATGTCATCTCCGCACCCAAGAGCGCTGGTCTCTGTCAGCCACTTTTTTAAATTTCCCTGCACCGCATCTGCCCCATGTTCCCGGAGAATACGAAAATAATCCCGGCAGGTTTTCTGAAATTCTGCATCTGAGGTATAGCTATTTGCAAATCCATCTGTGGAAAGCATATACATACAAGGAGCTTCCGTCTCTCCCTCACGATGCCATACAGAAGCTACTGCCTTACGCCAGGCATCTGGTTTTGACAGAGAGTGTGTCTCTATGCCTAAAAACTTTTCCGGTTCCACCAGTGGTGACACTTCCGCTTCCGTAATCCGGCTAATGTCTCCATCTCCGATCTGAAAAGAAAAGACAAAAGAATCCGTAATCAGCATTCCCAGCAAAGTAGTGCCATAAAGAGTGTACACAGATGGCCACTTCACATTTCCCGCCTCGTCCAGCATTCCCTCTGCCTTATTCTTGTAATAGGACTGCCTCACTCTTGCCTGCCACTCTTCGCAAATATCCTGGGCAATCCGTAGCTCTCCCTCCCGATTTAGAAATGTAATCAGGCTTTGCAAATCCTGCCCCTGTGTGCCATAGCTTTGTAGATAGTTTTTCATCACCTCACAAAACGTGTTCACAGCAATCAGCGAACCCCGGTCGCTTCTGGGACATTTTTCACCCCCATGTCCGTCTGCCACTGCAAGGATTGCTATGTTCTCTGAGATCTCTAAAATCTTTCTGCTGTCCTGACAGGGCATTTGATTTCTTATGTGAGTCGCACCTTTGACAATTCCGTCACATATATAACGTTTCATCCGACTCCTCCTCTTCTTACCACACTGCTCCCTCATCAAAATCATCCGGATTAGGAATATTGCTCATATCCAGCACCAGCGGAGCTGCATGATGGGACGGCGCAAAAGGATCCTCCCCATCAGCATCAGCAGTAGCACCCGGCGCTGCCGGTGCTGATGCAGGAAGACCATTCATCGGTTTGCTTGAGGGAGCGGATACCATAGAAGCTGTGGTAGACGCCCACTTGATCATCTTTGCAAGAGCTGTAGCATTATTTGCCTGCAAAACAAGCTCCCTATTACCGGTAAATTCCAACAAAACATCATCATCCGCATCCTGTCCAATAGAAATTCCAATCTTCACCGCCTTCCGAAACCAAGGCATCCCCTTTAACTGCTCAAGACTCTTTTTATAATCATCTGTAGGTTGACCATCCGAAAGCAGCACGATCACAGGGGGAAGGGCTCTCTCTGGCATAGGCGGAATGGAAAGCTGCGCTGCCAGAAGATCAAAGGCCTTCCCAAGCTCAGTGAGGCCGTTTGCCTCCATATCCTCCCAGCTGTAATCCTCCACCGGCACAGGCTTTCCGGTAATCCAGCTGGCACCGGATGAAAACTGAAGAGCCCGTATCAATAGCTGGGCATTGGGATTATTGTCTGCTGAATTTCTCATCTCAGGAATACACTCCTGAATCGTATTATTTACAATTCCAATTTTTTCTCCATACATGGAACCTGAACAGTCCACCACCCAGAAAAAATGAATAGGCCTTGTTGATAGTTCTCCTCCTGGTCTTTGCAGTTCCTTCATAACCTGATCCCCCTTTGTTTTAAACCTGAACTTATATCAAAAATGTTCCCGTTGTCTGCGGAAAAATAATCTTTACACCCTTCGCAATCCCTGCGGTTCTCCCTGGTTCCACCGGTATCTGCGTTCCATCGGCCTTCTGGTACGTCCAATTAACCGTATCCTCATTCCGAATTCCCCACAGCGCCGGATTCTTGGGATTCTGTACAACCGAGCCAACTACTGTGTCCATATCAAAATCATCGTATACATGATGATGCAATAGCTTTGTATCCGGATGTAACAGCACCTGATTCTTTCCAATCACAATCTTATACGGTACCTGTACCGCCTTCCCGCAATTCCAGCAGGTATGAGCTGCCCCTTTTGTCTCTAGATCTTCATCATAAAAGATCTGCGCACCGCAAGAACACTGCAGCATCCCGCTCATCATATTAGAAAACAGTGTCATCCACTCCGGCTCTGTGATCCGCTTGCTGGGCTCATGCAGCCCCACCGTAAAGGCTTTTGTAAACATCTGACGCAGCTTTTCCGGATAAAGAGGCCAATAAATGTTGGCATTGTCATGGATTCCCTTCACCGGCCTGTTGGACTTATCATTCGGATCAAAAATAAACACCGGGTTAGTTCCGTACAGCTTCACTCTAGCAGCCATATCCATACACTTGATGCTTGCCTCCTGTTTTCCCTCCAGCGGATGGTTTACCATAAAAAGATAAAACAACAGCACAGACAAAGAGTACCGGTCCGTATCCTTGGAAGGCCGTTTCTCCCCCCTGACAATTTCTGGAGCCATAAAACCGGGTGTACCCAATATTCCCCCCGGTTTGCTATTATCAAAAGACACATTGTCATTGTCACAGATCAGTACATCTCCGCTGTCCGGATTAAAAAACAGGTTGCCAAAGGAAATATCCTGATATTTTGCCCCCATTGCATGAAGCTTCTGATATCCTCTGGTAAGATGAAAAGCCGTCCTGCAAAGAGTATAAAAAGAAGGATTCACTCTTTTTTTCATCAAATCCACAATGCTCTTATAATTCTTAGGCCGCAGTGGCATGATATATCCAAACAGATCTCCCTGAGACGGAACAATCATTTCCTGCGGCCACAAAAAACAAGAATCCGGTGAGCCTTTGGCAACAATTGTTTCCAACGTTTTCTTCTGTCTTAGGGTAGCGCTCCCCTTAAAATACCATTTCAATGCATAATGACTGCCGTTGCATTTTACATCATATACCTCTCCCTGACCGCCAGCCCCCAAAAAGCGGGTTACTTCATACTTATTTCCACACTCCGACGTAAGAAGCGTCCCTGTCTTTAACTGTCCTTCCATTACGGTATCTGCCTCCTCTTTATCAGCTGCAAGGTCTGATACACCACATCTCCCTCTGCAACAATCATACAGTAAGAACGACTACCAAACTGCATCTCACAGCCATTTTGATAAGGCGTTACCGCTGTCAAATAGCGGTACATCTTATCAAATCCCCAGTCCTTTGCCTGAAAAACAATTCTCTTGTTAGTGATATACAAGATTCCTCTATGCTGCACCAGCTCCGTATGTTCCTCCACTTTCCCCCGACCGGAACTCACTCTGGTTCCCTTAAACAATCCTGGACTGCTGTGTCCATAATGACGATACTGTTTTACCGTTTTTTTCTCCAAATTAACCGCCTTGTCAATGAAATGAATCTTTTCCCCTGATTTCAAAAACAGCTGATCTGTATTTAAGATCGGAAGCCTCCCTGACATGATCTCATTCTTTGCCGCTGATGGAAGGATGGATGTCACTGTGGGAATCTGATTCTGGTCTCCAAACAGAGCGTCAAAAAAACCCATACTACTCACCTCATTTTCCTCTATCCTACTGCCCTTTATAAATTGTGGCTGCCTTCTCGCTTCTTCCTCATACCAGCTGATACTTGATGCGATTCTTTCTGGCATATTCCTCTGCATAAGAGCCGAAAGAGCACTGAAGGATAAATTGAGAATCCGTATTGGTAAATGCATCCTGACCAATCCTTGTCACACTATCTGGAATCGTCAGCAAATCCAGAGAACTGCATCCCAAAAAAGCCCGCTCACCGATACTGGTCAGATGCTCATGCAATTTTATTTTCTTAAGCTTGCTGCACCCTTCCAGCATTCTGTCTGAAATTACATCCAGATTTTCCGGTATTTCCATCTGCTCCAATTCTTTACAATCTGCTAAAACCCCTTCGCCAATCCAGTAAACGCTGCCAGGAATCCCCATCTTCCTAAGTCCAGTCCCCCGCAAAGCATTGGCTCCGATTCGTTCCAGATGCAAGGGAAGCGTCAGGGATCTCAGACTGTTACAATACTCAAACGCAGAATCCCCGATTTCCTTTATACTCCCTGGTAACACAACCTGATACAGCCCACTGCAATCTGCAAAAGCCCCTTTTCCAATATAGCCGATCCCTTCAGTCAGGATTGCCTCTTCCATACTGCTTCCACGAAAACTATTCTCTGCAATTTCAATAACTGGGGTGTTTCCTGATTTGTTTTGGAAAATAATCGTAGTATTCTTACTTCCGGAAAATCCCGTCACCGCCAGCCCCATTCCCTGCTGGCTTTTCTGATAAGTAAACAGATCCCCATAGGCTTTCCCGGAAAAAGACTTCTCATCCTGAATAGCCGGGCCGCTCCCCTGCTTTTGCAGCGTAATCTCACACGCTTTTCCCAACACCTTATTTCCGTAGCAGACGCACCAGACAGAAACAATCCAGTCTGCATGAACCCGACTCATTCCAAACTCATCCATCAGCCGTTTTACATAGCGAAAGGCGAATGCATGATTGATTCTGGAGGTATTCTGGATATCCTGAGCAATCCCCATATTGTAAGCAATCAGCAGCAGATTTACATTTCTCGCCTGATCCGGAAACAAGTCTTTAACAAAAGCTGTAAATCTCTTTTTATCATCTAAGGCTGCTGCATACTTGCGCAGCATGGCCTCAAAATCCTGTTCAAAAATAGTCATTCACCTTCTTTTTCCTATTTTCACCTGGAAAACCACTCTGTCCCTTTGCATCCAGCCCGCTATTCCACGCCAAGGGCTTTGAAGACAGCCTCCTCAGCAGAGGAATAAAAGATCAAGCTAAAGGCCCCTACAAGATCAGAAGGAACTGTCCCAAGATCCGCCGCTGAGGTAATAGGCAGCAGCACTTTTTTTGCTCCGCTGTCTAAACATACCTGGAGAGTACTGGCTAGATCATCCACTTTAATCAGCGTACCGCCGATACTGATTTCCCCTAGAATTGCCAGACTGTTCAAGGGAGTTTTTCCCAATGCTGCGGAACAAATTGCAATCAAAGTCGGCAATGCCAAATTAGCTGTCATTCCAATGCCCTGCATGTCCTGATAATTAATGATATAATCCTTGGTTGTGGTACTGATCTGACCGGAAATACGGTTTCCATTGGCTTTCAAATAGTTTAAAGCTGTATTTGTTGCTTCCTTCGGCTCTTTTCCTGATCCGATGCCAGTACAGGTCAGCTTTCCATTACCAGGCAACATCTGTGTCTCCAGCATATAGCAGCCAATCATACCAGTCTTTGACTTAGAAACGGTGTAAACAGATCCCGGTTTTCCCATTCCCTCTGGAATCAATTTGCCACCGCCCTGCTCAGGAACAGAAACATAGTGTTCTTCAAAACTATCATTGTCAATATAAGAGAAGTTTACATCATAGAACTCCATACCGCCAATCTTCTTAAGCTGTTCCTTTACTCTGCGCCGAAGTTCCATAGAAATATTCATAATTTCCTGCACTTCATCTTTGGTTACTTCTCCATCTGGATACAGCAATTTTATAAAGCCCGATATTAATTTACGTACAGCAATCGCATCACGCTGTTTCAAATGATTTCCAAATCTGAAATATTTATCTGCTATATCACTGTAATTTTCTTTTCTTAATTCTCTCATAAATTCAGATAAATAATCCGTGATAAAACCATAATCATTCGTAAATGATGCTGGTTGATATGGAGGAATCTCCCATCCAGGAATATAGCAATGCATACGATCTAGGAATGCAGTATCTGTTCCCATTTCTGGTGGAAATGGATCAAATAAACTGGACGTCTTCAAAAGTGTATCAACACTCTGATCAATATTCCCCACAAAAACCATGGAAGCCTTGGCCTGAATCTCTGCTTTCCCCCGGGAAAAAGCGCCGGATGCCATGTATCCCTTCATGATCTGAATGCCATCCTTGTCCTTAAATTTAATCCCTGCAACCTCATCAAAAGCCACACAGTCCCACATACCCACAAGCCCTACTGTATGATTGGACATGTTGTAGAAAAGATTGGCAACTGTTGTCTGTCCTCCGGCAACCAAAATGCTGTTGGGCGAAATCTGCTCATATATGTAAGATTTACCTGTAGAACGTGGTCCTAATTCACAGAGATTAAAATTATTCTCTACCAACGGGATCATACGGGCAATCAGCAGCCACTTTACTCTTTCGCTAAACTTGTCCGGCTCCAGACCCGTGGATCGAAGAAGCACATCCATCCACTCTTCCTTGGAAAATGCTTTCCTTCCATTTCTCACTTCATCCATATCCACATGGGGCATCTGAATCGGTGTCAGCTTGCGGATTCGGATGGGCTGAGTATTTTTCTTATCTTCCTCGATAAACTCATACTCCATCTGCAGGATACACCAGATACCTCCACAGAGTAGTCTGTCATAATCTTTCACATAATCCGGATGAATAGGGATCCCCTTCACGCCAAGATTGGAGAATGTGGCTTCATAACGGTCTTCCTTTGTATTCAGCACCACCGTAATACGGTCAATCACGGTATAGCTACCTCTTTCACGCAAAAGAGAGAGAATCTTCTGTGCCTCATCTGGACGCACATAGTTATCTCTCAAAATACGCTTTACATTCTCTACTCCCTCTTCAATGATTTCTTCATCATCGGAATTACAATACTGTCCAAGGAGATATTCCAGTACATAGACTGGAACATTGGCTCCTTCACGGATGGATTTGGTTAAATCCTTCCGAACAATGCGGCCGTCATAATATTGACGGAGTTTATTTTTAATCACCAGACGTCTGTCCTCTGTTTCCATATATTCGTCCATCATACACCTCATCCTTATTTTTCTATGATTTTCCAATATCCTTTTCGATTCGTTCCTTCACGAACCAATACGTTATCCTTCTGCAATTTTGCAAATAAGCGCTTTACCGTTGTAAGAGAAACCGCCAGCTTATCGGCATACTCTTTCTGCGTACACGATGCATTTTGCCTAATCCATGACAAAAGGCTCATTTCAAGCTCACTAATATCAGAAATGGTGTCTTTATTGGTGTCAATGGTGCCAGAAATAGTATCTCTATTAGTATCAATGATGTCAGTTTTAGTGTCGCTGATACCATTCTTACCATTAAACAATGCATAGTCATAAGAATACATTTCATCTAACGGGACAATAATGCGAAAGACATCATCCTCCAAAAACTGCGGTTCTTTCCCTGAATAATATTTGCTGTATTCAAATAATTTCTTTACACCTGATCCCAGTTGATCTGCATAACCAATATTTCTGAAAAAAGCTGCAATAATCGGATTTTTTGAATTTGGTTCCAGATTATCTAAGGTAATGTATCCCGCTTTTGAAGCTCTGTTCGCATTTTCCACATACATTCGCTCTTTTTCAATCACAAATTTTGCCGTATAGCTGCTGGTAAACTCACGATGCATCAGCGTATTGCTGACCATCTCACGCACAAGAATATTTCTCAAGCTTATATTCATCGTATCTTCTAAAAAGAACTTGTCCGGAAGATGTTTTCTTCCAAACTCTAAAAGCCGTTCATAGCTCTCGATCAAATTTGTCTTTATAATCTCGCGGTCATCATAGCGAGTGGTATTGACCTTCCGGACAAGAGCATCTGTTACATACGTCGGTGCTACATTTAATATCACATCATCTTTCCCGAGTAGCATAATTGCAGCCAGATTAAATCCTTCTTTTCCGGTTGCCACATCCCGTCCATACAATCCGGCACTTTTTAACAATGCCATATCATCCATTGTTGTCCATGGATGCTGACCACCAGCATGATTCTGTGCCCTAATACGGATTCTCGGAAGCAAATCCAGTCTTAAATCTTCCATTGTGGCATATGGATAAATCTTCTTTTCCGTAAAGATATTCTGTTTACGAATATACATTGCAGCAATCTGACTGGTTGCCGTTACTTTTACATCTGCATCATCCACACGGTCATAGACCACTTTCTTATAACTATGAACCTCTGCACTGGGAGGGACATGCACATGGATGATACTATGTCCTTGCTCATCCTTCATAATTTCAGGAGCTAAATAAATGGTCGGAGAAAACAATGCCGGATTACTGATCACCGTGATAAAGTTCTTCACCATATCAGGAGCTGCCTTTTCCGGTACGCCTACCACCGTTCCATCATCCAATACTCCCATAAAAATATCGCCGCCAAACCGGTTCAAAAAGGAGCAGACTGTTTCATAGGTATCTGATTCTATTCCATTTCCGCAGCGTTTAAACTCAACGGCTACAGTTTCTCCGATTGTAAGAATGGATTGAAATTCTTTTAAGTCCAACTAATCACCTCATTCCGTTTCGCTTTTCACACTTTATCAATTCTGATTCCATGAATAAATTGCTTCAGCTGTATTTTACTATACTTTTCCTCATCTTATTATACCGCCTACCTCTGCCTAAAACCCAAAATCATCCACAAACGCAATATCAATCATAAATTCATACTGCTGCAGAATATTCTTCTCATCATTCGCATCCGCCAGTACCAGATAATACTTATCACCATATTTATATTCTCTGGACTTCAATGTGAATTTCTCGTGGAATGTTCTTTTCTCCGGTGCATCTTCTCTGCTGTTTGCCACAATCGGTACATCAAAGGATATTTTTTCTCCATCTTCTGTCGTAAAGTATGCCACTAGGCTTCTTGCCTTCATGGTATCTGTTACTTTCTCTGTCTGAATGAAATCAAAGTAAGTAATCAGGTTTGTTACCTTTCGATTGACAGAAGTTAAGATCACATCCACGTAATCATATGCCACTGCTCTGGTATTGGTTGTCAGTTCGATCACTGGTATCAGCATTTCCTGCAAGGACGATCCACCATGTACATAATTCTGTCCGCCACCAGCTACTTTAAAAATATCTGCTCCAATCGGTGTTGTCACATATAAGTGATTCATGTATGCCATCATTCTCGACTTTATTCCCGGCTCATTTACTTTCTGTGTTGTGATCAGGAAGCGTTTATTAGAGTATATACAGATTTCCCGATCATAAGACACTTTATCAAACTCATGCAGCTTGTCTCTCTTGTATAAGAACCCATGGTCTGCCGTAACAAAGAACTTCGCTGCTGATATATAGCCTGTCAATTTTTTGATCAGTTTGTGAATTTCCTCGATTGCCTCTGAGCAGGCGGTAAACACTTCATTCTCGCTGGCTGGCTTATCTCCACGGGCATCTACCTGGTTGTGATAGATGTATACGATATTTTTCTTCTGTAATAACTCACGGATTTTCTCTTTATTGGCACTTGCTACTTTATCAAATGCTAAAGCCACATTATTTTCATTCTGTGCTTTTAAGATTTTATCTCTGGAAGCCAGATCACCGCAGCTCTGTCCGTCTACCGTTACATTCAGCTTTTCATCCACCTGCAGTTCCTTGTGTGGTAAAAGGCTTGCCATTCCCACTGATGTTACAGATGGAAGACCGCTGATCATGCACTCCAGCTTCGGGGTACACTTTTCATCCAGTTCCAGTCGTTCCATCAGCTCTTTGGCACATTCGTACCGGAAAGCATCCGAAATAATCACAATCACACGGTTCTTTCCTTCGTATGCTTTCAGATAATTCCGGTAAAAATCTTCCTGGCGTTTCAATCCGGTATCTGCCACCAGATTCTCTGTCAGCTCCAGATTCCACTTCGGCGTTACTTTCTGCAGGTAAGTAAAGGAATACATATTCTCGATTCGCTCTCTCACCTGTGCAAAACGCTCCGTATCCTCCATACAGTCATAAGCACTGTAAAACCATCTATAATAAGAATCGATCAAATATGTCTGTTTCTGGTAATCTGCAACCATATCTTTGATATCACTGGTCACTTCCAGAACAGATACAGCTTTCATCATCTGATAGGCATATTTGATTGCCTGATATTCATTTTTATATACACTTCCAAAATGACAGGACTTTGCAGTTCGCTGCTCTGCAATCTGCGCAAGGTTCATACCATCAATCTGAGCATCCAGAATCTCATCATTCAACTGATCCAATGCCCAGTCAATTAAAATACCATCCAGTCCCCGGAAAGCATCGCAATTTGCAATGTCCAAAAGTTGTGCAGACTGATCTTTTGCTTTGTCCGCATCCTTTTTCAATTCATCCCGGATTCTGAATACAACCCGTATTGTCTTGTCCACTTTTTCTGATAATACATCATAAGCCTCCTGATAGAGTACATTGTCCATCAGATTCCGGACAAATACGATAACATCATTTTTCTTTTTCAATACATAGGATTTCAAAACAGCTGGTAAAGTATTTTTTAACGATACTGATGCATAAGTCAAGAGCATACATGCTGCCAAATCATCTATGTTTGGATTTTCAGACTGATATCCAAAATATTTCTCACATAATTCCCAGAACTTTTCTAAAAGTCCGTTATCCTCAAGTGCTTTCATGTATGCGTTGCTGTCGTTTAACAATAACTGTCTTGTAATTTCTTCAAAATTCGGAGTCTTCACATCTGTAAGCACGGAAATAAGACCAATATCAATGGTCTCTACATTGAAATGGTCTATGCCAAGGTCTTTAAACTTCTCAATACGATTCTTATTCTTCCAGAAGTTACTGTACTGTGCCAGATGTTCTTTAAATCGGTTATCAATTCCAATTTCCTGTAACATCTGGGATACCCGGTCCGTATAGTAGGTCGCCGAGTAATAATACATATCTGCTAATGGATTCTCTGCATCACTTGGTTTTGGAAATGGTGCATATACAAGATACTTGTTCTCTGTATCTGATTCATTCAATAACCATTTGGAATAAAACCAGTTTGCTCCATCCAGAATATGTAGTTTTGCATGATCCAACTGTAACTCAGATACCTCATCTTCGTATTCCCCTTTATCATCAAACCAGAATACGATACGGGTATCTGATTTTGAAAACTCTGTATTCAACTGATCTTGTATATTTTGTAAGTCCATCTACATTGTCTCCTAACACGTTAATTTGTATTCTCTGGCAAGTTCTTCATTCAAAACTGCCACCTCAACGCCCCATATTTTCCGTACTTGCAGTAATCTGGCTTTTAATTCTGCCAACGGTCCGGCGAGCCATGTAATATCTTTTGCATTTTTCACAACTACTATAAATTTCAACTGAATTTCTTTCATACTGTCCACTGTGCGAAGTTCAGCTCCTACCTCTGACGTATCCGGATACTTTTCCATAATTGCAGCCAAATATATCTGTAGCGATGCGACAAACTTCTCTGTTATAGAAGAATAATACTCTTCAAATTTCTGTTCTTTCTCTTCGGATTCATATCGGTTGGCAGCATTGGGACAGCTTTTCTTTGCTTCCAAAAATAAAATACTATTCTTACTATATTTTAAAATGAATTCAACCGTTTTTATTCCAGAGCCAAGATCCTTATATATTTTGGAATCTTCAATATAAAACAAATCTTCTTCATCAAATTTTCCAAAATTCATTTCTGATTCCGTTATGATTTTCACTTTAATGCCACCCCGATTTCTTCTCTGTAAAGCTGTCGGAAGGTATCCATGATTGCATTATGTTCCAATAATTCAAATTCTTTGGCTGTTTCACACTGTACTCTGCCTTCTTCATCTTTATATAAAGAAATATACTGAACTTCACTATTTTCACTTCGTTTTACCTCAATGTATTTCGACAGGAAATAATCATGAGTGGAAACAAATATCTGTACACCTTCGCTTTCCAACATAACGAGCAGTTCTGCTAATACTGGAATATATTTTGGGTTTATATTTGCTTCCGGTTCATCCCAAAACAACACGGAGCCTTTTTCCAGTGTTCCATTCTTAATCAATTGCCATAAAAGAGCAATCTTACGCAAACCTTCTGCCACCAGATTAAACTCTAATTTTGCCTGGGTACCCGGTTTTAAATAAAAACGATCTTCTTGCAATGTTACTTTTCCATTACTGATTTTTTGTAAAATATCCAGATATCTCTTTCTCCCTGCTGAATCTACACCTCTGGAAATATCAATCTTTGCAGCTGCAATAATATCCAGATAGGTGTCATCAAACTCTACGTTTCCCATTTTTACTGCAGCGTCCAGATTCCAGGCATTGGATAATATTTCTTTTGCAGGAATAAACACGCTGGTAAGATCG
>ENA-ORTM01000577-ORTM01000577.1-human-gut-metagenome-genome-assembly--contig:-NODE-577-length-44099-cov-2.778653_pt1 | contig 44099 bp, 41 predicted proteins | sample MGYA00241909_ERZ509182 | MGnify/ENA primary metagenome ERZ509182 (study PRJEB26280, sample SAMEA2338855) | human gut metagenome | biome: human gut; feature: human-associated habitat; material: faeces...
GTTTTGTACAGGCTGCCGATATAGTAAAGGCGGCCGGAGTCAGAATACAGGTTCCGGATAATCTGTGGAGCAGCGGTGCCAGAGACAATTTTATGGAAGGAATTGATGATGTTCTGAAAGGAGAAATCTCTGATGAGGAATTTCTTCATTCTCTGAAGTAAAAATAATCCATGTTTTTGTAAAAAAGTAAAAATAATCCTGGATTGCAGTCAATATCTTTCATTCAAAACAACCATAAAATGAAATAAAATAAATGTAAGTTAAGCAGAAATGCACAAGACGGAAAACAAAAGCTATTTCATGTTATGGAGGGAAAAGAAATGAAAAAAAGAACTATCAGTATTCTTCTTGCAGGAGCAATGACAATGGCAGCGGTTATGGGATCTACTGTGACTGCATTTGCGGGAGAAGAAGACACTCTGGAGTTTTATCACGGATACTACCATGATGAGAGCGAGTGGCCGGCAGCAAAGGTAATGAGAGATATTTATGACGAGTTTGCAAAAACTCATGCAGACGGAGAAGTAAAGTTTGAGCCGATCGCTGTAGAGAACAGAGATGAGATCGTCAGTGCTGAGGTAGCAGGCGGAAACTTCCCGGATATGGTAGACTGCGGACTTCCTCTTTCACTGGCAGCCATCAGCCAGGGGCTTGTTCTTGACCTGAAACCATATATTGATGAAAACAATCTTCAGGATGCAGTAGGTCTGAACTATACACAGAATGATGTGGACGGTCATATTTATACCGTTCATGACCAGCTGGAAAGCCGTGGACTCTGGTATAATACAGAAGTATTTGAGCAGGCAGGTATCACTGCAGAAGAAGCGTTTAAAGACTGGGAAAGTTTTGGAGCAGCTATGGATAAGGTCCATGAGCTGGGTGGAGATACATATGGATATGCTGCAGGACAGGGATCCCGTTATATCATTAATGCAGTTCTTGCATCTACAGAAGAGGGCAGAGAGCTTCTTAAAGGAGAACTGACACCGGAAGGGATTGAATCCGAAGCGTTTGCAGAAGCTTTTAAGACAGCAGCAAAACTTGATCAGGCAAACGGATCCGACCATACCACAGAAGATGTTGGAAACCTTATGGATGATTTTAATAAAAACGGAAAAGCAGCAGTTCTCTTTAATGGTGTATGGAATGCAAGTGGAATTGATGCCGGTCTTGCAGATAAGATTGAATCTCAGATCTTCCCGGGCAATGTTTCCGTTGTAACAGCCGGATCCGGTCATTCCATTTCTGCTAATTTAAGTGAAGCAGAAACAGAACTGGCACTGGAATTCCTGGCATATATGGTAAGTCCTGAGGTACAGGCAAAGATCTTTACCGGTGTACAGGCAAATCCATGCAATACCACACTTGACCTGAAGGCACTTGCAGAAGAAAGCGGTGATCCGATCACTCAGAAACTTGCAGAAGCATGTACACAGGTAAATTCTGCAGAAACTGTAGTGACTGATCTGAACTATGTATGGGGGTCTGACGTAGGAAGCGCTATCATCAATGCACTGATGGAATCAGCAGTTGAAGGGACCGATATTGACGCACGTTTTGAGCAGTTAAAGCAGGAGCTGACAGCCCTTGTTGCATAAAGGCGGTAGTAGGAGGCGGCTTCGGCCGTCTCCTTTTTATCATCATAAAAAGTGGAGGAAACCGATTATGAAAACAAGGAATATGAGCTGGAAGAGAAAAGGCTTTATCCTGGCCTTTCTTGCTCCCACAGTAATTGCATTTGTATTATTTTATCTTTATCCTATTGTAACAGTCTTTGTGACCTCTTTCTGCAAATGGGATTATACCAATATTACCAGCCCGGAGTTTTTTGGATTTGCGGACATGTGGAATAACTACAAATATATTTTTGAGTTGTATCCGTATTTCTGGGAAGCTCTTCGGAATTCTACTATATGGGCGCTTCTGGGAGTGTTTGTGCAGATACCTGTTTCTGCTTTGATCGCTCTTGCATTTTCCCGTAAAGTAAAGGGGGTAAAATTTGCAAGAAATGTATATATCATCCCCAGCATGATTTCATCTGCAGCCATGGGTATGATCTTTCTGCAGCTGTACAGTCCGTTATACGGAGTAGTGAATCCGGTGATTCGTTTATTTAAACCGGATTTTTCCGAAAACATTCTTCTTCTGAAGGGACCTGCTTTTATCGCCATGACCTGTGCCTATATCTTTTTTACAGGAACCACTACACTGATGATCCTGGGAAATATTATGGCAGTACCGGAAGATGTAAGAGAGGCAACTATGCTGGACGGCGCCAGTGGTCTGAAGCAGGACTGGTATATCACTATTCCCATGATCAAGGATACGCTTCGTACGGTATCTATCCTTTCGGCAACAGCGGGCTTCCTGCTTTATAATGAGGTTTATTTCCTGACAAAGGGAGCAGCAGGAACCTACAGTATCAGTTATGTGATCCGTGAGCTTGCAATCACAAGTACAAGAACACAATTTGGCCGTGCAAATGCAGTAGCAGTGATCCAGATCCTTGCAGGTATGCTGATCATTGTATTTGTAAATCTTCTGTACAGTCAGCTTTTTAAAGGAAAAAGAATCCGAAGAAACGGAGGTCAGTCATGAACAGAAAAATGAAATCCAATCCCCAGGTACGTACAATGTCCCGGGGAACCAAGATCTTTACCTATATCTGTCTTGCATGGGCAGTTCTGGTGGCTCTGATGCCTCTGGTCTGGCTGTTCATCTCCAGTCTGAAAAAAGACCCGCTGGCAAGACCCGGGTTTCAGCTTCCGGAATCTATCTGTCTGGATGGATATATTTCCACCTTCCGGGATCTTCATGTTATGAGATATTTCGGAAACAGTATGATTATTGCCGGTGTATCCGTAGTCATCAGTATCCTGATGATCTCCATGTCCGCCTATGTAGTGGCAAGAATGGAATTTAAGGGGAAAAAGCTGGTGAACCTGATGCTGTATTCTACTATGTTCATTCCGGCTACAGCCCTTACCTATCCGGTTTACAATCTGGTAAATAAAATGCATATTTATAATACCAGAGGAGCCCTGATCTTTATTTATGCATGCAGCGGGCTGGCAGTCAGCTTTTTTGTAATCAAAAATTATTATGCAAATATACCACACGAGCTTGAAGAGGCAGCCAGAATCGATGGATGCGGTTATGCCATGACCTGGTGGAAGGTGATCTTTCCGATTGCAAGACCCGGGATTATGACTGCGGGAGTTCTGGCATTTCTGAATAACTGGAATGAGTATTACTGGGCTTCACTGGTGATCGTTGACAGAGAAAAGCTGACGGTTCCGGCGCTTTTGTCCACGTTTACCACATCCTTCCGTACCAATTACAATGGTCTGTTTTCGGCAATGGTGATCATTATCCTGCCGCCTGTGATTCTGTACTGTGTGTTCAGTAAATTCTTTGTGGAAGCTCTTTCCGGCGGTGCGGTAAAAGGTTAAAAAGGAGGAAAAAACATGAAAGTAATAACGGCAGTTTTGATCGGAGCAGGTCTGCGGGGCGGCTGGGTGTATGCCGCCTATGCTCAGAGTCATCCGGAAGATCTGAAGATTGTTGCAGTAGCAGAACCGGATGAGGAAAGAAGGAATCTGATTGCAGAGGTTCACGGGATACCGGAGGAACGCTGCTATCAGGATTATAGGGAGCTATTGGAAGAGGAAAAAATGGCAGACTGTGCCCTTGTCTGTACACAGGATACCATGCATTTTGAACCGGTAACAAAGGCTCTGGAAAAAGGATATCATGTACTCTGTGAAAAACCTATGTCTCCGGATGCTTCGGAAATTGTCACTATGGGAAATATGGCAGAAAAATATGGAAGGATCCTGATGATCTGTCATGTTCTGCGGTATTCTTCCTTTTTCTCCAGGATTAAAAATCTTATTGAGGAAGATCGCCTTGGAAGACTGATCAGTATTCAGCATATTGAAGAGGTTGGCTACTGGCATCATGCCCACAGCTTTGTGCGGGGAAACTGGAGACGCAGTGATGAAACAAGTCCTATGATCCTGCAGAAATGCTGCCATGATATGGATATTCTTCTGTGGCTGGCAGGAAGCTCCTGTACGAAGGTCAGCTCTTTTGGAGATCTGACATATTTCAAAGAAGAAAATGCACCGGAAGGTGCTCCTGCTTATTGTCTGGATGGATGTCCTCACAGGGATCAGTGTGCTTTTTATGCACCGAAATTTTATTTTGAGCATCCAAAGGCAGAGCCGGACGGATTTATCCACGCAGTATCTGCAGATACCAGACGGGAAGCCGTTCTTGAAGAATTAAAAACAGGTCCTTATGGACGCTGTGTGTTCCATTGTGACAATAATGTGGTGGATCATCAGGTTGTGAATCTGGAATTTGAAAACCATGTAACCGTCAATATGACCATGAGCGCCTTCACGGAAAACTGTGCCAGAAGGATCCATATTATGGGAACAAAAGGTGAGCTTCGGGGAAATATGGAGCTTGGAGAGATAGAAATTTCTGATTTTTCCACAGGAGAAAAGGAAATCATTCAGCTTTATACACCACCTACCGGACACAGCGGAAGCGATACAAATATGATGAAGGATTTTGTAAGATATATGAGAGAAGACAGCACCCAGGTACGCTCCGGAGCTTCCGTGTCGGTGGAAAGCCATCTGATCGCTCTTGCGGCTGAGAAATCCAGAGTGACAGGTGAGACCGTGGATCTCAGGGAATTCCGGAAAGAGACAGAAGGGTGTTAATATGGATCTGAGAAGGTTTTGCACAGAGATCGGTCTGCCTTTCGGCGCAGTGCGTATTGTGGAAAAAATGAATGAGGAGATCTCTGAAGTCTGTTATCAGTATGTCCGTGAACTGTTTTTTACAGACAGAGAGGAAATTTTCCGGGAGATCGCATCTCTTGCCGGATACAGACAGAGATTTCTTTATTATTACTGCAGACTTGCATGTGAAACATATGAGAAATACCAGAAAGCAGGAATCGGAGACAGGGTGTTTTTTGACACCTTCTCCGATATTGCTGTCTGGTGCCAGGTATGTTTCCGAAGATATGGGGAATACGGGATTCAGGAATATGAATGGCTGTGGCGTCATGTGGAAATGACGCTTTTTCGTCTGGGCAGACTGCAGTTTGAAAAAACAGAATCTTTGTGGGAATTTGAATATAAAGGCAGGAAGACAGCAGTAGGCGATCCAGTGCTCAGTATACATATCCCCGAGGGACAGCCGCTGGATCCGGAAGCCTGCAGAGAATCTATGGATATGGGACGGAAATTCTGGGGTGGAGAGATTCCGTATGTATGCCATTCCTGGCTGCTTTTCCCCGGATTAAAGGAGCTTTTGGATGAAAAATCCAATATTCTCCGCTTTCAGCAGATGTTTGAGATCCAGCGGGTGGATTTTCAGTTCCGGGAAGGGGAAGAAAGGATCTTTGACTGCCTGATAGAGGATCCGGAAAAATATCCGGAAAACACCAGTCTTCAGAGAAATGCCAGGAAATATCTGATGCAGGGCGGCAGGCTTGGCAGCGGACTGGGCGTGATATCTGCAGATTAGGGAAAATGTTACTGTTCACTCCGTTCACAGAAACGAGCCAAAATTCATTTCAGATTGCCTGCGGCAATGGAATTTTGGCTTGTATGTCTCGGGATTTTGGCATATACATGCCAAAACACCTCGCGGGATAGAGCCATGTGAACAGTAACGGCAAAATTTCATATTTTATAACAACCCTCTGATTGATTTTTGTTAGGAGAAATAATATAATAGCAGACGAAACTCTGTAAAAACAGAGAAAGATGCTGATATAATACAGGAAAGGAATCCTGTATGGAACATAACAGAAATCATCAGGGGGTATTTTATGAGTATTTTGAACGTAGAACATCTGTCACACGGATTTGGCGACCGTGCTATTTTTACTGACGTGTCCTTCCGTCTTCTGAAAGGAGAGCACATTGGTCTGATCGGAGCCAATGGAGAAGGAAAATCCACTTTTATGAATATTGTGACAGGGAAGCTGATGCCGGATGAGGGAAAGGTGGAATGGGCAAAAAATGTCCGTGCAGGTTATCTGGATCAGCATGCAGTCCTGGAAAAGGGAATGACCATCCGTGACGTGCTGAAGTCTGCTTTTGATCCTCTTCTTCAGAAGGAGCAGCGTATGAACGAAATCTGCGATATGCTGGGAAGTGCGGATCCGGAGGAAATGGATGCACTGATGGAGGAACTGGGAAATATTCAGGATGAGCTGACCCTTCATGACTTTTATGTGATCGACGCCAAGGTGGAAGAGGTTGCAAGAGCGTTGGGACTTCTGGATCTGGGACTGGAACGTGACGTAACAGATCTGAGCGGCGGTCAGAGAACGAAGATTCTTCTGGCAAAACTCCTTCTGGAAAAACCGGATATCCTTCTTTTGGACGAGCCTACCAACTATCTGGACGAGGAACATATTGCATGGCTGAAGCGGTACCTTCTGGATTATGAGAATGCGTTTATTCTGATTTCCCATGATATTCCCTTTTTAAATGAAGTGGTGAATCTTATTTATCATATGGAAAATCAGGAGCTGAATCGTTATGTGGGCGATTATGACCATTTTCAGGAGGTCTATGCGGTGAAAAAAGCCCAGCTGGAGGCGGCTTATCGCCGTCAGCAGCAGGAGATCAGTGAGCTGAAGGATTTTGTAGCCCGGAACAAGGCCAGGGTAGCTACCAGAAACATGGCCATGTCCCGACAAAAAAAGCTGGATAAAATGGATGTGATCGAACTGGCAAAGGAAAGACCCAAGCCGGAGTTTCATTTCCGCACTGCCCGAGCCTCCGGGAAAACCATCTTTGAAACCTCTGACCTTGTGATCGGCTATGAGGATGCCCTTACCCTTCCCTTAAATATCCGTATGGAGCGGGGCGAAAAAATCGCCCTCACCGGAGCCAACGGTATCGGCAAAACCACCTTGCTGAAAAGTATTCTGGGCCTGATCCCGCCTCTCTCCGGCAAAGTTCATCGGGGAGATTACCAGTACATCGGATACTTTGAACAGGAAACAGACCAAAATAATTCCACCACCTGCATCGAAGAAATCTGGAGCCTTTTCCCCTCCTGGACCCAGTATGAGGTGCGCTCCGCCCTGGCAAAATGCGGTTTGACCACCAAGCATATTGAAAGCCAGGTGCGTGTTCTAAGCGGCGGCGAACAGGCGAAAGTGCGCCTGTGCAAGATCATTAACACAGATACCAATATCCTGCTGCTGGATGAGCCTACCAATCACCTGGATACAGACGCCAAGACAGAATTAAAGCAGGCTCTCCAGGAATACAAAGGAAGTATCCTGCTGATCTGTCATGAGCCGGAATTCTACCGGGATGTGGTCACGAAAGTGTGGAACTGCCAGGAGTGGTCTGTAAAACTTTAACAAATTATAGAACTAAGCATATTTTTTCTCTGGCTTCCAGCCATTCTCCCGCGAATGCCCAATAAATCCTAAGAGCCATGCCTGGAAGCCAACCGGTTTTCTTCCTTATACGCCTGTTTTTCAAACCACATTTGAAACTCTCTGGCCCAGGACTCATAAGAAAATTTCAGCTTATGCTTTTTTCCATCTATATCTTCATACAGCACATAATAGACTTTTCTTCTGGCATGCTCCCCACTCTCCATCTCCTCCCGGTAACCGGTGAGGCACTTGATATAGTTTCTGTGACAAAGGATAAAGCCGCCCCTGTCGTAATCCAGATACCAGTCTCTCTCCCATTTCGGGCGGTCATGATCCGTTCGATCCTTCCAGCAGATGCCAAGCCTGTGTTCCTGTCTCCACACCTTAATCAGACTGATAAGCGGCATCCCATAAGAGGCCGGCACAACCAGTGCCAGACAAAAAAGTATGATCTTTATGCCTTCTGGATCCGAACGCCTGTAAAAAAATACGAGCGCTCCTATGAGCATACAGGCAATCAGCATAATGACAAATACCGGAAAACCCGCCCAGAGAAATATCCTGGTCAGTGATGCATCATAGATTGTTTTTTCTCTGCTCCCCATGCTTTTCATCGTCGATCTCCTTCCGTACTTTGCATACTGCTGTTATCTCAGGGCTTTTTGGGCAAGTCTGGTGTCCCCCCACGGCGTCTTTAACAAAGTATCATTCCCAACGATCCCCGCCCGGACAATCTCAATAGGATCCTTCCACTCAGAAATTCTGATGCCGTTTATACAGGCCTTTTCCTGAAATTCCTGATAGTCCTGATATACCTGGTCCTGAAATACAAAAACAATATTTTCCTTTTTTTCTTCTGCTTCCGGCGGAACCACACAGGAACCCAGCAGATATGCACCTCCCTGATAGTGAAATTCCACCAGTGTAAAAGCTATGCCCTCTTCATAGTCCGACCAAATGATCTCCATCACATCTTTTCCCATGATCCACAATGGCTTTTGTTCCTTCTTTTTTAATCCAAACATAAATCGCTCCTTACCTGTATCTTCCAAATTTTATAATCTGTTTTCCTCTCTTTTTCTGCTGCTTCAAATTCCGGAATTTCCAATATTACCCGTACTTTTCTTATATCACTCAAATTTTTAAGCTACCAGACTTCTGTATCCTTTCCCTCGCAAATGAAAAAATGCTTCCTATAAAATTCAACCGTAATTTAAAAAGGCACGGCACAGTTTACCAGATTGTCTCCTTCCTCCTGTGCCATGCCTATGATAGCAGATAAATCTTCTGCATTGTATGAAATTAGCATCCGTGTACCTAGGGCAATCTTTCCCTATTACAGTTTTAAAAGCTTATTTTACAGAAAGATTGACACCCAGCAATCCCAACGGAGAACCTTCCGGCAGTCCTCCCTCCGGATGACCGAACAGCCACTTATTTTTCGCCGTCAAATGGCCGTCCTCACCACCCTCATGCATTTTTTCCAGTGGAGTGTTCGTATCCTTTGGCAGCACCACCGCCACCTTAAATCCTTCTGCTCCTCCATTGCAGGGCGCGTAATGAAGCGTAGTCGCATACAGCTCTACGGCAGTGCCGGCAGGTACAAGGAAGGCCTCCACAAGTGAAGTGTCATAGGTTCCCTCCTCAGACACATCCTGTTCTGATCCCAGCAAAAGAATCATATCCGTTACTCCCACATTAATCTCAGAGGAGCGGTGATACTCCAGTGCGTTCAGCATATAGTTGCTTCCATTACAATAACCAATCTGTATTGGCAGTTCCCCAAAAGTTTTGGTCTTCAATTCTTCAAAAACCGGCAAATCCTCCAGTATTTTTACAGACGGCTCATACACCACCTCGTTGGTATCCGGGGTCTGCGTCCTTAAAGTTTCCACCAGTTGGGCGAAATCAATCCCTTTCACCACGCGCCCGTATTTTTCAAATGCCCGGTCTGTAATCTTTTTAATCTCCATCATAAACTGTCCTCCTTTTATGAAAGCGAGCGCTTCTGTTTCGGAAAATTCGGCTCTTCTGCTCAAAAAATTCCATGTTCTGCTTCAGAAAAGTCAGCCCTTTTCCTTAAAAAAAGAAGTCTGTCCGCAGACTTCTCCGCCTGGTCCCAGTCGCTTTGGCGGCATCTCTGCGGCTTTTTCCGTCACTGTCAAAGCCCTGCTTCCCACTTTTAAAATCTCTTACTATTTTACTACACCCCATTCTAAAGTACAAGCGAAACTGCGCCAAAACAGTTCCAAAACGAAACTATTACAATTTTATCGCCCGCCTTTGGATTTTTATTGCAATTCCCTTCCAAATCTGCTAAAGTGTAAAGGTAACATCAAAGTATAGGAATGCTGGTGTCCGCTTACAAAGGGAGCCTGCCCTAATACAAGGATGCTGTATATCAATAAACAAAGACTTGTGAGGTATCAAAATGAGCGATAACAATTCATGCAATGGCAACTGCGCCGGCTGCAGCACGGACTGTGATTCCAGCAGCAGAGAAGGCGCTACCGTTACTTTAAACCTGGATGACGGCTCTGTTGTAGAGTGCGCCGTCTTAACCATCTATGAGGCTGCAGGAAAAGAATACATTGCCCTGCTTCCCCTGAATGAAGATGGCGAAAACGAGGACGGTGAAGTATACCTGTATCGCTTCTCTGAAGCAAACGGAGAACCCACCTTGGAAAACATTGAGGATGATGATGAATATGAGGCAGCCTCCGATGGATTTGACCAGTGGCTGGATGAACAGGAATACGACGAACTGGTATACGAAGAAGACGAGGAAGAAGCAGAATAACTGCCCGGCCCGGCAAAAGGGGATGTTGCAAAATACTACTTCCGGTGGTGTTCGGTAATTTTTTCTCCCGAAAACAAGTTGTTTTTTTGGAGAAAAAATCACCCGAAAAAGTACCGCCGGAGATATTTTGCAACATCCCCTTTTTATCTTTGTAACCTATTTCACTGTTTCTATGCAAGACCACCCTTAATTTCCTGCGGTCTCGCTCTCCGTCTCTTCCTCTGCTGCCACCGGAGAAGTGCCTGCTGCGGTATCCTGAAGCTCTTCTTTCAACCGATATACCAACGCTGCCGGCGCGGAGGTGTTGTGAATTGCTACCTTTACCTGGTTGTCAGCCACCTGCTCTGCCTCCAGAAGCTCCCAGCCATCCTCCTCACAGTCATAGAGCATATACACTTCCATATCCTCTGTGAGATTATTCACTGTGAAAGTGCATAGCACCGGATTCTCCTTGGTAGGTTCCACGCCGTCAAACACCAGCTCCCATACCGGAGAAAGGAAATTCAGTTCTGATAAAAGAAGCTCCACATCCTCCTGGTCATTCATCTCTCCGTCTTTGTCAAACAGCTTCATCTCTGTCAGATCTGCCAGGTCTCCAAAAGCATCTTTCACAGTTGTCTGTGCATCTGCATTGTTCAATGCATCAATGACTGCCAACTCTTCTTCTGAATATTTCTCCCGGGCAATATCCTGCCAGGTCACAGTTCCCTCGGGCAGCGGCTCCGCTGTAATTTCTTCCAGTTCTCCCACCTGAAGATTTCCGCTCTCCGGCTCTGTCTGCTGCTCTACCACCTGCTCTGCCGGAACATCCCCCTGCTGAGCGCCTCCACCCTGAATGCTGGGGGCTGCCCAAACCTGCATCCCGGCTGAAAGGATCATCGTACCGGTCAGTACTGCTGCTAAAACTCTTTTCATTTTCATATCCTCCTTTTCCATTATCATCTATAATAAAACAGATTTTTCTGTTTCATTATCAAAATCAATTTCTATAATGTATCATTCTATTATAGTTCTTAAAATTATCGTTCTTAAAATCACTCCATAAAGGTATGTTCCAAAACACCCTGCACCAAAAAGGTGCGTCCCTTCTCTCGACTGCTTGCCGTAGACAGGGTCAGGAGCCGGTCTCCCTCCTCAATTGTCACGGTCTCATCTATCTGAGCATACAGGTTTCTCTGCTGAAAGATCTCTTTCACATACCGCTTAAAAACCTCCGGGTTGGAACAGTCAAAACTCTCAAGCAGGTGACGGTTATCGTATTCATACGCCGCAAAGATCCGATAATACCGGACAGTCTCCGGCGTATAGACGGCCATAAGCCTATGCTCCTGGAAAAAAGTCTCATCCGCAAAAGAAGAAAGCCCGCCAAACAAGCTGCCGTCACTACAGTTATTACCATACAGTACCGTATGTGCATCCTGAAAAGATCTTCCATTGTACTGACTCTCACTGCAGACAGAACCGTTAGAATCCTCCTCCCCAGTCCAAGAATGGGAAAGATAATAGGAGACCTGCCCCTCCCGCTGCAGCACCGGCGTGTCAATGGAGGTGCCTGGGATGGTGATCCATGCGTATACGTCCGGATTCACCTGCTGCAATTTTTCGAAATTCACAGGGATCTGCGTCACATCCTGAGCAGTCTGGGAAAGAGATGCGCTCTGGCGCATCTGATAAAACAGATTCTTCTGCTCTTCCTCCTGCCTCTGCCGCTCATACAGGAATACCGAAATCCCCGCCCCTGCTGCCAGAACAAACACCAACAGGCCTAAAAAAAATTTCTTCATACCTTGTCTCCCTTATTCCACTTCCTCATAGAAGATCTCCAGAAGCAGATCCATCAGTTTTTCCTCATCCACATAAAATTCTTCGTAGGGAGTGCCCTGTTTCACCGTTCCCTCCAGAGTGTAGATATCCTCTGTTCCAAAATGGATGGAGGGAAGCAGGGAGGCCAGATAAACCGCCTCATTGACCCCGATGCTGGTGGCCATGTCAGAAGTCAGCTCCTGATACAGATCTGCGATTAAAAACAGATCCTTTTGAATAGCTCCCCTAGCTTCTGAAATAAAAGCAGTTACATAGGCTTTCTGCCGCTGCATCCTCTCATTGTTGCTTCCCAGCGCATCTCCTCGGTGACGGACATAGCTCTTGGCCTGATTTCCAGTAAGACGCACCGCATCTCCAGCTTCATATGACTCTCCTCCCAGTACCATATCCTCTGTCAGAGTCACCTTGACTCCTCCCACGGAATCATTGATCTTTCCCAGGGCGTCCCAATCAATAGCCGCATATCCATGGATCGGCAGGTGGTAAAACAGCTCGGAGACCGCATCCATCACCAGCTCTGCCCCCTGATTTTTCGTCTCTCCATAGGAAAAGGCCAGAGCCAGATGATTCACCGACTCTCCCACATAATTTCCCTGGTAGTCATAGGTGGCAATCTTGGTCATGGTATCTCTGGAAATGCCGATCAGCTTCATAACCTGAGCTTTCTGATCCAGAACCAAAAGGAAAATGGCATCTGCCTGTCCGTTCTCCCCCTGCTCTGCCGCTTTCTCCCAGCCCTCATTGCCCTGGTCGATACCCATGCAGAGGAGGGTGATGATATCCTCGTTATATCGGTATTTCTTCCCGTTTTTAGAGACCAGGCCGGCCTCGTCCTGCTCTGCCTCCAGCTGCATTTCCACAGAACCTGCATATTTCAAAAGATCCTTTTTTCCGGTCTCCCTCAGATATACAAAACCGCCGAACCCCGCACCGCCGATAGCTCCCAGCACCAGAACCAGAATCAGCAAAACCTTCCAGCTGCCCTTACTTTCCCTTTGACGGCGCTTATGATGGCGTTGATTGAAGCCGGAACTGTAAGAAGCATGAAACCTTCTCTTTCGTTTTTTTCTGTAATTAAATAGCTGCATGACATCCTCTCAATCCTTACTCAATGGTCAGGGTCAGCTTTGCGCTGTTGGACATATTGTTGTCCCGGTCCACTACGGAATAGTACAGCTCATAGGTTCCCGGTCCATTGATGTCATACATCCCTGCAATATGGATCTGATGATACAGCCAGTCCGGCCCGTCCTCATCATCTGTGATATCCTTCACAAAGGACAGCAGACTGTAATCCTCCCCGGGCTTCACCGTATATGCATCCGTGGTCAGATAGATCCTGGGGTTCTCCGGGGGAAGCGCTGCCAGCTGTTCATCCTCCGTCTCTGCCTCTGTCTCCGCTTCTGACTCCGGCTCATAGTCCAGCCAGTCCGCTCCGTCCTTGGGGCGGTACTCGATCCTCCGGGAGGCCTCTCCAATATTATTGCTCTTATCCTTTGCATAATAAATGACTGTGGCGGAAGTCTGATTTTTCATAGGAAGCACCGACTCCACCACAAGGGTTTCACTCATATCCCCGTCCACGTCATCCTGAGCTGTCACACCCTTTAAAAGAACGGATTCATCCTCCCCTTCCCGGTAGAGCACCAGCTCATCAGAAAAGGAGATCACCGGGGGCACATGATCCTCCTTGGTTCCCATCCAGTAATACAATCCCCCTGCACCAATGCAGCCCAATATCAGCAAAGTCAAGACCACTTTTTTCATAGCGTCGTTTCCTCTCAGTATTTCAATCCCTATTTTCGCTTCTGCGCACCGTCACCGTAATACTTATCATACTTTCCGTATCCGTAGCGCTTTCCATATTTCCCATACTTTTTATAATAATTATAATAGTATTTCTGTCCCCGAATGTCTACCTTATTCAGCACCACTCCAAGAATCGGACAATCACTTTTCTCCAGCTGCTCCTTGATCTCCCGCACAAACCGGTAGCTGATGGTCTCCGCCTCCACAATGATCACCGCCCCATCGCTCTGTCTTGCTGCAATGGCTCCGTCGATCACACTGCCCAAAGGCGGACAGTCGATCAGCACATAATCATAGGACTCTCTGGCCGCTTCAATCATTTTCTGGAAAGTGTCCCCTGCTAAAAGCTCGGAAGGATTGGGGGGCATTGGGCCTGCCAGAATTACATTGAGGGTCTCAATATCCGTTTTGCAGAGCACCTCCTCTAATTCCACCTGCCCGGAAAGAAAATGAGACAATCCTTTTAACTGGGCGGGAATGCTGTAATTACCCGCCATCACAGATTTTCTCAAGTCTCCGTCGATCAGAAGTACACTCTTCCCCGTATTTGCAAGAGACATTGCCAAATAGTGCACCACTGTACTCTTTCCCTCATCCGGGGTACAACTGGTAAATACGATCACCTTTTTATCATCCCCGCAAAACTGAAGATTGGTGCGCAGCGCCTTAAAAGCCTCATCACATTCATAATTTAATGGATCCGTTTTAATCTGTATTTTAACCATGGTCCGCTCCTTTTCCTACTTACGCCTTTTGCCTTTTTTCTTGTCCGAATCCATCATAGGAATGGATCCTAACACACTGACGCCCAGATACCGTTCCACATCCTCTGGCCGCTTAATGGTATCATTGAGCATATACCGGATAAAAATAATGGCCATAGCCAGAACTGCCCCTGCTAAAAAGCCCACCAGCCCATTGCGCTTATAGTCGCCCATGGTCTGAGCTTTTGGAATATTGGCCTCCTCCACCACATTCACAGCCCCGGTATCCATCACCTCCTGAATATGCACAGCTGCCATATCCCGCACCTGGGTAGCCAGCTTACTCGCCATATAAGGATCCGGATCTGACACGCTGATGGTAACGATACGTCCGGAGTTTGGCAAAGTCACGTTGACTCTGGAAGCCAAAGTCTCTGCACTGATAGACAATTCCAGCTCAGAAACCACGCTCTCCATCACCGTCCGGTCTTTGATCAGCTGCGCATAATCGTTCGCCAAAGTTGCGCTCAGACTTAAATCACTGCTGTTCACTGCTGCGGAATTTTCCGTCTTGCTTAAAATATACATCTTTGTACTGGAAGTATACATGGGCGCTGTGGTGACTTTCGTATAAATCAAAGCACAGATAGCCACAAGAATCCCGGAAAACAGTATCAGCCAAAACCGGCTGAGCATCACTCCCAGGACTTCCATCAAGTCGATCTGCTGTACTTCTTGCTGTTGTTTGTTTGGTTCCATTCTTCTCTCCTCCGCAATCATAGATCATTCCCCGCAAGCAAAGCCTCCGGATTTCTCAAAAGAAGCCGTTTTGCCTCCTCATTTCCCAGTTTCTTACTCAAATATTCCCCGCAGGGGCCCATACAGGGCACACGTCCCTTCCGGTTATGGGCATCGCTGCCTACAAAATGCACCAGCCCTTCCTTCAGAAGCATTTTGCAGAACCTTTTGGTTCCCCAGCCGCTTTCTCCCAAAATACTGCCTGCATTGATCTGAATATAAGCGCCTGCCTGAAGCAGCCGTCTCAAAAAGCTTCTGTTCCTGAGCGCCTGGTAGCGCTCTGCATGAGCGATCACAGGCCGAAATCCTGCCAGAAGCAGATCCCCGGTGCAGCGCCAGATGGTATCCGCCAGATCCTGCGGCATAAATTCCAAAAGTACATATCTGGTGCCGGCCATCCGATAACGCCCATCCTTTTTTAAAAGCCCTTCCATCTCATTTATCCGGTAAAATTCACAGCCAAGATGAAGCGGGATAGCCAGTCCCGTCCGGATGGCGGTCTGAGAGAGCTGCTCCAGCTGCATCTCCACCGTATCCCTGGAAGTCTCAAAATAGCCTCTCCGATAATGGGGGGTAAGAATCAGTTCCCTGGCTCCCTGCTGCTGCTCCATGCGCAGCAGTTCCAACGCCTCCTCGATGCTGCCGGCTCCATCGTCCACCCCGGGAATGATATGACAGTGTACGTCAATAAACGGTATACTCATGGGCCTGCTCCTAATCCTGTTCTGTCGCTTCCTGTGACTCAGAGGAAACCTCCGTCCCCTTCTGCTTCTCTCTTCCCAGAAAATCCACTTCTTCTGTCTCCTGAAGCTTACGGACAATGGAAGCCTCCTTCATATCCAGTTCCTCCAGGGCTGCCAGCATCTCCTCCCGAAACGCTGCATACTCTGCAAGAGCAGCCTCATAGGACTCCTGGCGAAGCTGTTCATACTGCTGGTACTCCGAGTAGGTAAGCACATTGATCTTCCGGTCAGACTCCAGCTCTTTCAAATAATTCAGCAGGGAAGTAAAGGTAGTAAGATTCAAATCGTAATCCATATCTTTGGAAATCTTCACCACTTCATTAATAGAGATAGCCACCGACTGCTGTCTGGCAATCATCCCGTCCAGCTGGTTTTCCAGATTTTCCACCCTCTGGGTATACACTCCGGTATCAATGACCCGAATACCGTCTGGTTGCTCCTGTTCCGGATTAATAACTGGTATCTCCTCCGGATTCTTCACTGAAACCATGGCAAATCCCCGATCGGAAAGTTCTCCCTCCGTCACCTCCTGATACTGATCTCTGGTACAAAATACCGTCATAGGCTGCTCGTAGCCATTTTCACTCATACGGTTCAAAGCAGCATCCAGCTCCACAAGAAAACCGGCTGCTTCTGTCTCAGACTCTGTCTCCCCCTCATCTGTCTGCGTTTCCCCGGAGGCAGACGCGATTCCTTCGGACGCCTCCTCGGTCTCACTCTCCAGGATCTCTTCTCCAAACTCATCGCTGAAATCCCGCTGATATTCCGTCTCCTCTTCCTTATCCTCCGGCTCTGCTCCCACAGACACCGCATAATCCCAGCCGGCATCCAAAAGCTCCTGCATCATCTCCCCGCTGGAATCCTCATCTCCCTTTTTCATCTCCCAGCTTGGCATCCTGCCATTTCTCATAGCAAAGGTTCCCCGGAACCCGTACTGATCCATAAGATCAAAGATCATATCGTGCAGCTCCCGGCTCATATTGTCAAAGCTTAGAAGCACACAGGTCCGCCCCTTCTGCTTATCCGCCAGAGTGGCCTGCCACTCCTTATTCTTCTTTTCCCACTGGCGCCGCTCCTCATTCACCGGCTCCAGTTCCTTCTCCACCTCACCGATCTCCTGCTGCCGCTGCCAAGCCACCTCCTGTTCTTTATACAAAAACAGAAATACAAACGCTGTTCCAATTATGCATAGAATAACTAACAGAAATGTTACTGCTTTGTGTAGTCTCCTCATACCCTTCCTTCCTTTTGCCCTAATAATAATTTATAACACAGACATAAAGAAGATATCTTTACCTCTGCGTAACAGTATAATTTATTTTCATCCTATATACAATAAAAAAATCTCTATTTGACTTCTTCCCTGAAATTTAATTTTCCAATTTATCAAAAAATTTCTATATATTTTCTGATCTGATAATTGTTCCAATTATTATTTTATATAAGGCAAATTTTTTAATCTCATATTTTACACGATTATTTTTGATAAAAAGTTTTTGCATCCCTGAAAAGAATTAAATCATACATTTCTCTTCTTTTTTCATTTGATGTAACAAGCAAATCGGTACCATTAAGCCGATGCAACCAACAACTTTAATATAGTCGAGTATATTTATTTGAAGTCCAACAAACTGATTTATGATGAGCAAAAACTTTGCCCAAAATGCTAAAACAATAGCGTGTGTACACATAATCACTAAGGAATTTCTGCCCAGCCATGATAATACCTTTTCCATAACAGTAATCCCGCACATCAGCTGACATAAAAAAATAACAAATAAGCTTCCACTAATTGCACCTAATAAAAAAAATATTGGATTGCCATACTCACTGCTATTTACAGAAACAAGTGTGTTCTTCATAAATGAACACATATTAACCATCAGCATAACTGATGTCAAAATAATTTTCTTCCCCATGTGCATTTTAAATACTTGCTCAATAGACTGTTGCAAATAAAATCCAATCAACATAAACGGTACCATAGTAATACCGATATCAAATCGAAACGGATAGAAAAAGCTATATTGTTTTTTTATCTGTGCAAGCAATACCCCTGCTATAAAGCAAGCAGTTGCACTAAAGACCTGAATAATCCTACTGTATTTCTTGTCTTTTGATATTTTCACAATATAATCAAATACAATTTTACAGATAAAAAAAGCTGCTAAAAACCATACAGGGTAGTTCCACATATTTGTAGCCAGTAGAAGCTTTCCTGTTTTTTGCACTACAAGTGTGAAAGTAAAACCTCCGTTAGCAATCAACAGACATACTTCTAAAATTAATCCTGTCCCCCCCCCAATATAATAGGGAAGCAATATTTTTTTTGCATTTTCTGCTAATTTCTTCGGTCTGTTATAAGTAAGTCCGCTAAGTATAAAAAATAAGGGCATGAAAAATGTGCACTGCCACTCTATGACTTTATTGCTACTCGACATCGCATGTCCAAATATGACCAGAAATATTCCAATCCCTTTCGCCATATCAATATATACTTTTCGTTTCATTTTTCCTTCCTCGATCCCTTCTTTTACTCATAAACTATTTTCTTTCTATTGTTCAACAAGTTACACACTTTCATAAATCCTCTGTTACATATGTATCCAAAAAAACCGCCAACTGTATTGTGCAATAAGTCATCTATTTCACAAGTTCCACAGCTATACAGAAGCTGAAGGCCTTCTATGCTAACAGAAATTGCAAAACATGTCGCAACACAGCGCCCGATACTCCCTTTTTTACAGATAATAGGTAAAATAAAACCAACCGGTATCAGCATGACACAATTCATGATGACTTCTTGTATGTACAAGTGATTTCCCTGCATAATCTTCAGATAAGAATAAAAGGGAAGCCAACATACACTTCCTACATTGTCTGGTTGAATGTTCCACACTTCCCAATTTATTCTCGTCATAACTGTTGACACTAAAATCAAAAATAAGTAACTATAAAGGCCAAAGAAACATATCCACTTTTTTATTTGTCTTGTCTGCAACAATCGCGCTATAGAAAATAAGAACAAAACCACTTCAATTACTACTATATTCCTAATAGATTGCTGCGATAAAATAAAATATTTAGAAATAATTTCTACTATTTTATTAAAAAACATTATTATCAAGTCTGTGTTCAACTTCTCTCTAAAATATCCGCAATCCGTTCACAAGCATGACCATCACCATAGGGATTAGCTGCATGTGCCATTTTTTGATAAGCTTCCTGATTATCGAGTAATTCTGTGATATATCACATCTTCGTCTGTTCCTACCAGCTTTAAAGTCCCCGCAGCAATTCCTTCCGGTCGTTCTGTAGTATCTCTCATAACTAAAACAGGTTTTCCTAAACTGGGAGCTTCTTCCTGAATTCCTCCTGAATCCGTAAGAATCAAGTGGCTTTTTGCCTGAAAATTATGAAAATCTAATACATCCAATGGCTCAATAATGTGAATACGTTCATCATCTCCAAGAATTGAATTTGCTGTCTCACGGACAACCGGATTCATATGAATGGGGTAAATCGCCTTGACATCTGAGTGTTCATCTAAAACCCTACGAATAGCCCGAAACATGTTTTTCATCGGTTCTCCAAGATTTTCGCGCCGATGAGCTGTAATCAAAATCAATCGGCTTCCTTTCGCCCACTCCAATTCGGGATGTGTATATCCAGCGTAAACAGTAGTCTTTAATGCATCTATTGCAGTATTTCCTGTAACATAAATTGTTTCAGGCTTTTTCCCTTCTCTCAGAAGATTATTCTTAGAAAGCTCTGTTGGAGCGAAATTAAACTGACTTATAATCCCAACTGCCTGACGATTAAACTCTTCCGGATACGGAGAATAAATATTGTATGTTCGAAGCCCTGCTTCCACATGCCCGATAGGAATCTGCAAATAGAAACAAGCAAGTGCGGTCACAAAAGTCGTTGAAGTATCACCATGTACAAGTACAATATCTGGTCTCACATCTTGCAATACTACTTTAATACGTTGAAGAATATTTACAGTGACATCAAACAACGTCTGTTTATCCTTCATAATTGATAAATCATAATCTGGAACAACATGAAATGCATCCAAAACCTGATCCAGCATCTGACGATGTTGACCGGTAACACATACAAAGGTTTCCAACGTCTTGCGATTTTTCAATTCATTTACTAACGGGCACATTTTTATCGCCTCTGGTCGAGTGCCAAAAACCAGCATAACCTTTTTCATTCACTTTCTCCTTTTCTTAATAATTATCCTATACTTCTGCATTATCAAATAATGCTTGCTCATTTTATGATTCAATTTTGTTCATTTTTATCCAATTTCTTTTTATAAATTTGACATTAACCAGGCCATATAAAATCCCCCAGATTCCTCCCAATACAATCGAAATAAAAATTTGATTCTCAAAATGGAACGGCTCTAAAATACCATATCTTACATACCAAAAAACTGCTCCGAATACTGCTGTTTCACAAATTAAGCCAAAAATTTTTCGCCATGGCAGCAACTTAGAGACAGAAATTTTCAAAATTTTATTTGTAAAGAGCAATTGTATAAAATTCATGATACAAGTTACAGCTAACGTTGCTATAGCCGGTCCAATAAAGCCAATTACCTGGCAAAAAACTATATTACATATAAAATTAAATATTAATGTCAAAATTGAACTTATAAAAATAAAATTTGTTTTGCCAGAAGCATTCAATACAAGCCCCCAATAAATTGATCTAAAAACAAGAATAACTGCATATATTCTAAAAACAGCAACCCCACCAGAAGTAACATATTTTTGCGAATAAAAAAGTGACATAATATCTGGTGCAAAAACAATAAATCCTCCGACAATCAAAAGCATAAAACAAAAAGATATGTTAGCAGCGCATCCCCATATACAAACAACATCCTCTCTTCTATCATCTCTGAGCAATCTGACAACTCTCGGTAATAAAACTGCTGTCAAAGATGCTGCCAACATAGTAACCGGTAGTTCTTTCGCTGCATTTGCAAAGATTGCATATTGCTCTGTGGTAAAGAATCGTCCGATAACCAGTTTATCAAGTTCTGCATTCAATGTTCCGACAACGGAAGCTAATCCCATAGGGATCGAAAAGATAAATATTTCTTTTATCATTTTTGAAGACAAAAGCGGTTTAACTGCCCCGACCATCTTTGTTATCCAGCCTAAAGCAAAGACAGCAAACAATAACATTATCGCCATATAGATTGTCATATATTGCCGAAATGTCATTCCTAATGCTTTAGTGAGAAGCAGGATTAGCAATATAGTGATTGCGTGGACAACATTATATAAAATCAATCGGTTGGCTTTTCCATAAACAATACAGATATTTCCAAGGCTGTTGATCATTATAGATGACCATGGGTATACTGCAAAAACATACGCAAAGGCTGTAATTGCCGGATTATCAAAATAATCAATAATGAGTGGCATAGAGCAAATCAGGCAAACGCCAATGATAACAGTAAGCAATGTACTTAACGTCACATAAATTGACATAAACCGCTGTTTTTCCTCTTTTGATTCTGCTTTTGCTAAGAAATAATTAATGCTGTTTGGCAGACCCAGCGTCAAAATAGTGGACACAAGATCTGTCACCATGATGATCTGAGAATATGTACCGTACTCATCAAGTGTTCGAAAACGTGCCAAAAGCATAGATGTAACCAGTCCAATCAAAGCTACAGCCACTCTTGACAGTGTCAGATAAATGGCATCTCCCCCAACTGATGATTTTCTACTCAGTAACTTCATTTTTGCACCATTCCTATTTTCTAAATTTCTTGCCTACAGCTTGTAAATTCCACTATTTTTGCAAATATTCCGAGTATCCAAAACAACCTTTCCAGCAAGTTTTTCAAAATTCTCTCGAATTTCACTGTGCCCAACCATAATAACTACCATATCCACTGCATCAAGAAATTCATCCAAGTCATGAAACTGATTTGCCACGACATCTTTTGTTATCAACGGATCATAAACCTTCAATCCAGTAGCCAAGTGCCGCTCCTGACTCTCCAACAGTTGAAGTGTGGGGGATTCCCGCATATCATCCACATTTTCCTTGTAAGTCAAGCCATACAAACCAACACGAGTGATATCCTTTAGCTCCTTTTCTTTCATGATTTCATAAATACGATTCAAAACAAAGTCCGGCATACTATCATTTGTTCTCATCGACTCATCAATTACTTTCGCCAAAGATGGATAATCTCCAACTAGAAACCATGGATCTACACTGATACAATGACCGCCTACGCCTGGTCCTGGCTGAAGAATATTAACCCGTGGATGCATATTACAGATCCGGATAATTTCGTATACATCCATATTATCGTGGCGGCAAATCTTTGCCAGTTCATTTGCAAAAGCGATATTTACTGCACGGAAAGTATTTTCAACAACCTTTGTCATTTCAGCTGTACGGATATCCGTAACAACAATCTCCCCCTGACAGAAAGAAGCATACAGAGCCTTTATCCTCTCACCGATTTCTCTCTTGTCTGCCCCAATTGTTCGGTTATTATGCAGAAGCTCATAAACCATATTACCTGGAATGATCCGTTCAGGTGCATGAACCAGATGAATATCTTCACCAATAGTAAATCCATTTTCCTCTATTACCGGCCGGACATACTTATCTATAGTACCTGGTGAAATAGTCGATTCAATAACAACTATTGCCCCCTTTGGACAAACCATCATAACACTCTTAACCGCAGATACCACATAGCAGGCATCCACTTTTTTACTGAATCTATCATATGGAGTCGGAACAGATACGATATAAGTATCCGTAACCTGATATTCCGTGCTGAATTTGATTCCTGCATCCAACGCAGCCTGGAACAGTTCATCCAGTCCCTCCTCCTTAAAGGTCGTATGCCCCGCCCGCAATGTCTCCACAAGTTCTTTGTTGTAATCTGTGCCAACAACTTCGACTCCATAAGAAGCCAGCATAAGAGCCGTAGGTAAACCAATATATCCTAATCCAATTATATTAATCATTTTTTATCCTCACATCAGCTTTAAGTATTCGCTACAAATAACTTTGTAATTATATTTCTCTACATTACTATCGCAATTTGTCTTATGTTGAAATAGCCGAAGCACATATTCCTTCAACTGCAAAATATCATCTGGTGTAGCTGCTTCACAGGCACATCCCGTCTTTGAGGCTTTGATGATCTGAGAAACCTCACTGTTCACAACATCTCCTGTAACAAGCGCAATAATCGGAACCTTTCCAATTCCCATATACTCAAATAACTTGCCTGGAACAACACCCTGATATGCCTTCTCGTTCCACGTCAACAGAAGCAATGCGTCCGCAGCTTTCTGCATGGCAATGGATTCTTCTCTTGAAACAAATCCATGATCAACTGCTGATTGCTCTAAACCATACGGCTTAAGCTGTGCAACCAGCTCCTGAAAATCAGGTCCTGCATACTCGAACGCAAAACTTTCTACAGCAATCTTCCCTTCTGCAATCAGCTCCTTCAAAACGCTCGCTAACATATCCACGCAACGTTTTCCATGATACAGCGTACCAGTATATACAAAGTGCAGTCTTGTCTTATCAAAATCTGTCTGAATATTGGTCTGTACTACATCATCCGGATCAAAGCCATTGGTAATAATATCGACAGGTTTCTGGAAACCTTGCACCTCCTGAAGAATACCATCTGCAATTCCCTTTGAAACACAGACAACTCGATCTGCTGTATTCAAAATTTTTCTCAGACATTTTAGATCGTAATCAGCCTCTTGCTTTCTGTTTCTGAAACCGGGATTATACAAAGGATCACGAAAATCCGCAATCAACTGCCTGCAATACCCATGCTTTTTCAACCATATGCCCATTAAAAAGGCTCCATATGTTGGATATGTAGCAATCACGGTGTCAAACTGCGACAGTTGCTCTTCTTGAAATGCCTTTTTCAGTCCCTTAAACATACAGATATCTTCCTGCTTAGCAACATTAAAATAAAATTGCCAGCTAAGGTAACTCTTCAGCCGTACCTTCACACTTGGTTTAGTATTCTGAATCGGATTGGTATGCTTCGAGACTACGCTTGTCTGATTAGCAATTCGAGCCTGTCCTACCTTCTTTCTATGGTCCAAATAACCTTTCACCCTAGTCCATCGCTTCACTTCTGGAGCGTATATTTCAGTAATCTTGGAATCTGGACACGGAGTCAAATAATTCTTCGTCCAGGTATCCTGCTGGTTTGATGTTAATACCGTTACATCACAACCTGATCGTGACAAATACTTCGCCAATTTGATAGCTCGGACAGACGCCATCGCATTTTTATGCTTGTAGTAATACGAAAGAATCAATATTTTTTTCAAGATATTATTTCACCGCCTTATATGTTAATTTTTTTAGGACAGATTTGACATGATCATCGCAAACACACATATTACATCTTATCTAGTATCTCTTTCCAGGAACATCTACTTTATTTTTCAGGAAATAGATGGTTTCTTAATTTATTCTTTGCCAAAACCCATTTGTCCCCTAGCAAAAAAGTCAACAACTTAGATATCTTCATACCTGGAAATGCAATAGCTTTCCACCAGATCGAATTTTCCCTTTTACGCATGGAGTCACTTTTCCAGGAACCTGCAAAATAGTGAATAGTTGCCGTGTTCTCCATATAAACAGGATCATCTAATTTCCTGTGATCAGGACAGAATACATTCTGTGGATAGATTGCCAAATGATCAATAATCTGAAATTGACCATTTGGAACAAAACCTTTCAGAAGCATCATATTCGTAATCGTTTCCACATTGGTTGTCAAATTCAAAGTGCCATCTGTATTCACAAAAGTTGCATCATCGTAATATTTTAATAAGTGCCCAACAACTCTCTGCCTTTTTACAGAAGCCATAATTCCTGTAGAAATTTTTGTTTCCGTTTCAAAACCAGAAAAAGCCTCATGTCCAAGATATTCGTCCAAACTTTTCAAAACCATTACATCTGTATCCATATAAATTCCACCAACGGTATACATCGCATACAGCCGAACATAATCTGTAACAAACGCATACTTCTTCGCTTCATAGGCTTCTCGAACATATCTGTTGGAACTGAGGTCAAAGTTATCCTCATTCCATTCTATAATCTGGTAATCTGGACACCATTTTTTCCAACTATCTATACATTTCAAGGCCAACTCTGGCATTGGGCCACGCCCAAACCAGCAATAATGAATTATTTTAGGAATCATCCTTATTCTCCTTCGTTCATTTTCTTCAATTTACAATATAACGGTGCACACAGCCAACCGATCAGCATTATGACTACATGTCCATCACGCCGGTACTCCGCTTTTCGCCCTGATTTCATTAAATATGCGCGCGATATAATTGCATTTCTTATTCGATTTAATAGGTCTTCGCTACGCAACATTCTGCGATAATAGCAAAAAGAGGTTCCCATTGGATTATTCAGCAATAATTGACGGTAATGAGAAGTTAACCCATCTGGAAGGTATTCACAGTAATAGAGCACCTCTTTAGACAAAAGCATAGTACCGTAATTATCCAAATCAGCATATAAACTATCCTCTGGAACAAATTTTTCTCCTTCAAACTCTGCAAAAAAATGTTTTTTCATCAACGATGTCTTAAAAAACAATACGGTATCCCCTGTAAACCCATATTTCTCTTGTAACCTCATCATAGTGCAGTCTTTCAGTGTATCCGGCCAATCGCCGCAAATCGGCTCATGCTTTTCAAAATCCCCTCGCTTAGCTAGAATACCAATATGTTTCTTTTTATCACAAACCGTCCATATTTGCTTCACTTTTTCAATGGCATCAGGACTCAATGCATCATCCGAGTCTACACATACACTTAGTTCTCCTAAGGCTGCCCGAACCCCTCTATTATGCGCTCGCTGTTTACCGCCATTCTTTTGATAAAAATAACGTATCGATACCTGACCTCTTTTCTGAAATGTCCGTATCAATTCTTCTGTGTTATCTGTTGAACCGTCATTCACAATAATCCACTCAAAATCTGAATCTATCTGCGCTATTAAAGAAGCATACAAACGTTCTAACGTATATGCCCGGTTATACACCGGTGTAATGATGCTTAAGAACATTTTTGCGCCTCCCAATCATCCCTCTTAAATGCTTTTCTCCCTTCCCACATCCATCTGTAAGCTTTTATGACAGAAATATCACGAAAAACAGTGCGTTTCTTCAACAATAAAAAAGCAAGTGAAAAAGGAATAAAAAACTTTCCGTAAATTCGATAAAAACAGGCCCCTCTCTTTACAAAATACTCCTGATCAAACCCTTTCTGCCATTTCACTCGTTCTGGAGGATCCGGTTTTAAATAACAAATCGTTTCAGGAACATACCAAATACTCAAACCTGCACGAAGCGCATCCGCTAAAAATGCATTTTCTTCACAAGCCCCATACTTTGCGCCAAGTCCCAGTACAGGACAAAATTGAAGTTTTGCATCCAAAACAGCTTTTGTTTTAAACGTAATCTCAACGGATGCAATTTTACTTACGGTAAACAAATTGAGTTTTCTCGCTGTTTTAAACTGTCGTCTTGTACTTTCAAATTGTTTTTGTGTAAATGAAAAAGCAATAATATCTGCATCTGGATGATCTTCATATGCCTTTCTGATCTTCTGGGAATATCCATCCAGATATAACAGATCATCATCTCCTAAAATGGCAATATCTCCTTTTGCATTTTCCAGCAATCTGTTTCTACTGTTAGACAATCCACGTTCTGTTACAGAGAGCATTCTGTGTGTTCTCCCTTCATACAGCTCCTCCAAAAAATTGTCTGTCACAGTCTGATTCACAACCAGCATATCTTCTTTACATCCCATATGATGGGTAAAATCCATATTTTTTTGAAACATAGTTGATACTAAATGTTCTATTTTCACTACTCTCCTCCAACCGGAATTTTATCCTCTTCGCACTCCTCGGTATATTGCTTCCAGCTTTTGATGAGTATCATCATACGCTAAATTTTTATTATAATAATCTTTTCCATTACCTTTCAGCTTGTCATACTCTTCTTTATCTCCTACAATCTGCATAATAGCATCTGCCCATTCTTTTTCCATTGCTGGCGGTACCAGCAGACCATTATAATCATTAATCACAATTTCTGGAATTCCCCCCGTCAAACTAGCTACTAAGGGCTTTTCATAATACATTGCTTCATATGGAATGTAACCGAGTGCTTCATAGTATGTTGGAAAAGCCACCATATCAAAAGCAGCATACATATTTTCTATATCTGTCCTAAATCCAGCAAACACTACATGCTTTTCTATCCCTAAAGAACGAGCCAATTCCTCTAATTCCTTTTTTTCTGGCCCATCTCCTACAACTAACAATTTTACATTATCATATTGTTCTATTACTCTTTTTAGAGCTATGATCACCGTACGATTTCCTTTCATCCGTACGACTCTTCCCATTGTTCCAATTACAAAATCACTCTTTTTAATTCCAAATAGCTCCCGCACGCTATCCCGATCAATCGAGCTGTCTTTCATAGGTCTGCTTTGAGCGTATACAAGAATTTTTTCTGGTCTAAATCCCTCCTCTATCATTCTATTCCTAATAAAATGCGAGGGTGCAATAATACAGTCTAATCCAGATTCACAAATTTTCTGCATTAAGGAATACGATTTAGAACCAATTCCCACACTTGACCAAATCAATTTTGGTTTTTGTTCTTTCTTTTTGAAAGCAATTACAGCTACCAGTGCAGTATACGCATCAATCGCATGAATAATCTCAATATTCTTTTCCTTGCATATTTTTCTCAGTTGGCATACTGCCCGAAACAATAATATCGGCATCCTATTCTCAAAGGAGCAGTGAAGAAGTTCAACGCCATCTCTCTCTGCTATTTCTCGCATAGGACCATCTTTAATACTTGCCCACCAAACTTTGTGTCCATTATGTATCATTGCTTTTGCATAATCTAATGCATACAATTCTGTTCCACCAATCGCAAGATTTCCTGTAAGAAATAATATATTCATTCCTAATTTTTCCTTTTCTGTGTCATTTATCTTCCTCCAAGGAGGAGTTTATTTATCCATTTAATTTTATTCATAATTGCAATCATAATGCTCGAAACAATAAATACCGCTACGGTTTTTATTCCACACATACTCAAACTCTGTGCACCGGTAAATCCAAGATATTCAAATGCAGTCAGGACTAGCATATGGATATAAAAAACTCCTAATGTATAACCGGATAACCGATGCACTGCTCTATTTACTTTCCAATTTGTATTCTGAAAAAATAAAAACACACCACCGGCACCAACTACTACTCCTGGTGTCAGATAGGTTCGATAGAAATATCCCTGATAACAGGTTCCTGCAATTGCATATTCTACTCCCGCCTGTATCAGGATCACTGCTATTCCACTAATCATAATAAGCATTGTTTTCCGTTTAGAAATACTACAACCAAATTCCCGCAAATAATATCCCAAAATAAAATAACCAATATACCCCTCACATAGTACTAAATCAACATGAGAAGAGATTTCCGCCCATGGAAAAAAAGCCGCCAGTGTCGGCTGTATCACAGAAAACAGCAGCCATAAACCTAATATATATTCTAAAACTCTCCGACTACAATTCTGAATAAGTATCTCCAGAACTGGAAGCAGAAGATATATTGCTAACAATGAATACATAAACCAAAATTGATAATATGCAGGTTCTTTTGCCATACCTAAAATATTTTCAATTGTAATCTCAGTTTTTCCAAGAACAGCGCGTGCTATTAGATACACAAAACTCCAACAGATAAACGGAATAAATTGTTTCAAAAAACGTTTTTTAAACTGCTGTTTTGTCAAAATTTGATTTTTCTTTAGCAGAAGAGCTCCAGACGTCATAAAAAAGAGCGGAACGGAAATCAGACACAGAGCACATATTTCCATTCCAACCACCCACATCACATTCTTCTTGTTAGATGCTAGAAAGATAACTGTCGAATGAATCACTACTACCATAAACGCTGCCATTATCCGAATAATGTCATAACCATTATTACGCTGCCTTTCCATACCACCGCTCCTGCTTTCTCTAATTATTCTTTAAAACGAAAATAATAATACATTTGAATTGCAAAAGCACAACGCCATCGAATCATAAAATAGATTAATCTGGTTTTTTTGTCATTTGTATCAAAATAGCGGAATGCTGACTTCACCATTTCATCGTTAAGAATTTCGACCAATTCTCTGTGTTTAATTGCTGCACTTCTGTCAGAGCCATTGCGACAGGCATTTCCAACACACTCTCTAAAATAACATCGTGATGTAGTTCGCAGCCTTGCAAGCATCTCGTCTGCTGGGTCTTTCTCTCCAACGATCTCTCGTATATACAAAATTAACTTTTTTCTTGCTGCAAACATTCCTGGCTTATAGGAAAAAAAAGAATGCATGATGGAATCTTCATTACACCTATAATGATATAAAGCCTGATTGCAAATCACAGCCTTGCCTGCCTTTTGCAGGTAGCGCAATGTAAAAACCAAATCTTCTGCGAAATGAATATCCGAGGGAAACAGAATTTCATTATCTACTATTATCTTCCTTTTAAACAGACAACGCACCACACTCCCCCATATTGGCAGCTCACTATCATTATCTGAATGGTTCCCAATCATTCTTGCAAATAGGCTCTTATGTATTTCCTCTTTTTCAAAAACCGTACCATCTGACCAGGGAAATCCGAAATTCCGTTTATCTCTCTCTGAATATATGTCGCATAATACAATATCTGCTTCCGTATTCTCTGCATAATAAACCAAATATTCATACATATTGGAGCTGATTATGTCATCAGAATCGCAAAAACCTATATACTCACCTGTTGCATGTAACAAACCAATATTTCGTGCCACACTAGGTCCGCCATTTTCTACCCTGAAATAATGAAATCTACTGTCTGACTCTGCAATACTTTTGCAAATTGTACCTGAATGATCCGATGAGCCATCATCAATCATGATTACTTCTATTTCAGAATAAGTCTGGTTCCTAATTGTCTGTAAGGTTTTGGATATATATTTTTCAGAATTATATACTGGAACTATGATACTCACTTGTTTCATTTTATTCTATTCCTTCCAATGGTTCATCCCAACAATGTCCCGCATCAATGCACCAAAAGCCACATTTGGACAGTCTGTAAACCAATACTTTTCCAGCTGGTCCCGCCGATATTGTCACTATAAAATCATCTGCATTCCATTTGTTTTTTTTGATTATCCCCTGAATCTTTTGTTCTAATTCATCAACAACTTCAAACGCATCCTTACTTGGACAAGCAATAAATGTAACCACTTTTTCAAAAGTGTCTGCAAATAATTTTGCGTATTTTTCTGAATTATGCACAAAAATCACATGCTCTGGACACGTATCATTTCTCCATATCTTAGAATAAATATCTTTATTATCTTTTTCAAACAAAAAAGCATCTCCATATGGAATATCATGACGAAAATTTTTTTTAAAATCATATCTTGATTCTGACCAGCTGGAAACATAAACCCGCTTTTTTATAAGTCTAAACCCACTGACTGTCATAAATTTTTGGGGAACTGCAAGCAGATAAGGACTATGTTGCGCTTCTCGTTCATAGTCTCTTTTTATCTTCTCAAAAGCTTCTTTAAGCTCCTGAGACCATCTTTGATAATGAATATCTTTTCCCCGATAAATACCAAACTCACCATCCCCAAAACGGATCAGCCCTCTCTTTTTTAAGAGTTCCGCTACTGTATCTTCTGCACTATAAATATAACCGTCAACCCCATTAAAGGTAAGAATGAATGTCTTAATTACAGAATACCAGATTCGTATTCTTTTATATAAATTCATCAAACGCCTCCCGAAAGCTTTTCCATATGATTGTTTTTTTTCATTATTCAACACCTAGGGATTACAATAACTTTTTCTAAAGCTCATATATCGTTGCAATATGATTCCCATTAGTATCTGAGGAATCAACGCATATGTTTCTGGTCCAAGCAAATAAACATCTGCTCCCTGAAGTATCAAATTTCCCCATAATGCAATTACACACCCTAAAACAATGTCATCATGATTCTCTCTAATCAACACATAGGCTAATTTAAAGATACGTACAAACATAAGATAAATAAATGACGTACCAAAATATCCAAATTCCAGAACACACTGGTAAAACATATTATGCCCATGAATGGTTAACACCCCCTCACCAAATAGCTGTGTAATAATTCCTCTTTGAGCTATTCGAGTATGGATGAGCTTCAAGTAGTCGGCCCTGGCTGACATCTCCCAAGCTTTTTTAGAATAATTGCTTGTAAATTCTACCAAAAAATTATTAATCTTTGGATTTGCAAATCCCCATTCCATGATATCTGCCGCAAAAACAGTATAAACCAAAATTATAGTGCAAATACTTATATATATGACTGGTTTGTTAACTATACGTTTTGGCAAAAGAATAAGCAAAAGACAAATAAAACTAACTACAGCTACATTTCTTGACCCAGAATAAGCTACTATTATAATTCCTGCCAAAATACTTAACATAGGAACTAATTTCGATTTGGCACATTTTATCCAAACAAATCCAAAGGAGACTCCCATAAAACCCACAAAGCCAATTGTATTTGAGTTAAAATTGCCAAAAAAGCTTTTGATTATAGTAAAATACATTATAATAACTGCAAGCCATGTAACAAGTCTGAAGTCTTTTCCGTTGTATTTATACTCTATATTCAACGTTGAAATATATAATGGCATTATCAATGGTACAGTAATTAACAAAGTACTTTTTAAATCTCCATTCACCATCCCCGCAAGCCATGCAAACATGACTACTGTCAGGCACAATATACGCAAAACACGATCCAAGCAATAAAAATATTTGATAAATCCAAAATAACACATCACAGCAATTGATAGTTCAATAAAAGCATACACTGCAGTAACGCTGCGTCCATATACATAAGTAATCGCAAAAAGCAATAAAAACCCCATCACTACTAATGTTTTTGCTTTTATTTTTCTTGTTTTAACCATTTAAATACTCTCCCTATAGTCTTCGGAAGCACTCATCATCCAAAATAATTATGGTAAACATCTTATATAAAATATACTATTTCCACCTTTTATCATAACATCCTTTCAATTCCACGAAGAATCTCTTTATAAGTCTTATTTCTTTCAAACTTCTCATTCCCCATTTTCAGAGCATTTCTATGCATTAAATCACGCACTCCTTTATTTTTCATTAGCAAATAAATTGCTTCTGCAACCTGTGTAGTAGATTCCGGTTTACAATTAATCCCACATTCATATTCTTTCAAAAGATTGCAATATTCTTCACATTCCTGCGTACTTACAACCGGAAGACCTGCGATTGCATAATCTGCATGCTTATTAATTATACTTTGAGCTGCACCTTTTGCAATCGGATTCACCGCAATATCGCACTGGTTTAACTGTGCACACATCTGATCATATGGGAGTTTTCCAGTAAATGTACATAAAATCTCCAATTCCACTGCTTTCCGCTTGAATGTCTCCTCTAATGGGCCACTTCCAATTGCCATAAGGCGAATATTTTTGATACCATTTTCTGCCAGCATTGTCATTGCTTCCATCACGATGGTCAAATCATAACTATGCCCCAACGTTCCACAATAACCAATCCAAAATTCATTATCTGGTTTAGAATACTTTGGCATACATTTTTGGACAGCACTATTAAAAAAAGCACTCTCCGTTCCAAGATAAACTGTAATAGGATTATCACATTTTACGTTGACAGATTTTGCTCTTTTAGCATAAGTATCAGAAACAGAAATAATCTGATCCGCTTCTGCATATACCGCATCTACCCGCTTTTTCATAATTCCTGTTGTCATTTTATATAAACTCTCATTTTTCAAAATCAATTTATACGCTTCTGGCCATAAATCCTGCACATCAACAACGAATGGTATTTTATTTTTTTTTGCATATTGTGCTGCCACCTCGGAAACATAGATAGATGGAATTGCACAATAAATCAAATCGGGGTGCGATACCTTCTTTAAGTATTTTTTTAAATTACTTGCCATTACCCGATGACTCACAAACAATCGTTTCAGAGAAATATTTTTCTGATAAGAAGGTTCCTCAATCAATGTAATTCTGTATAATTTCACTCCATTATCATTTTTTTGCCGCTGACGTTTATCCCGATGTGAAAATGAAGATGTCACAAGTTCCACATTAAAATCGTGTTTTGACAAATATTCTGCCAGATAATTGAATCTATTATTTGTTTGTTCATCTCCATAATCACAAAAATGTGCAATTATCATTATTTTTCTTTTATCTGACATTATTCCACCTTTCATCTCTCTTGTTTATAGGAACACATATATGTTCCTATTTCTTCTTTATCATTTCTCCACCACCAATTACAAATACATAATTCGTTGTAGCTGTTCCACCAATATTCAGCATCATACCATTTCTGGGCAATTTTCCATTTTTTATTACCTGATAATCTCCTGCTTTTCCTGCTACTTGCTTATATAAGTCCAAAAACATTCTGCATCCGCTCGCTCCTACCGGATGCCCGCACCCAATCAGACCGCCGCTTGGGTTTATTGGTTTTTCGCCCTCAAATGCGATTATACCATTTTCTACTGCTTCATACTCTTTTCCTGGTTCTGTGATACCAAAAGCAGAAATTGCCGCATATTCTGATGAAGTAAAGCAATCATGTGTTTCAAAAACATCAATATCTTCTACGCTTAATCCACTTCTTCTGTATGCATCTTCTACAGCCTGTCTTGTCCATGGAAGCACATATGCACTGTCTGCATTGTCTGCCATTTTCTTTTCAAATAACATTGGTGCAGTTCTATGTCCATACCCTTTTACAATAGGCGCATCTGCTTTTCCTAATTTTTTCATCATTTCTTCGCTGGCAAGCAGAACAACCGCCGCACCGTCTGTCACTTGTGAACAGTCAGATATTCCAAGTCGTCCACCAATCTGAGGATTTGTTTCTGTTCCCCGATGTCTTGCCTGCTCAAAATCCATAAACCATTTTCGTGTCTGTGCTAAAGGATTTCTTTTTGCATTCGAATAGTTGATCACCGATATTTTTGCCAGCGCATCCATATATCTTTTTTCATCTACTCTATACTTTTCAATTGTCTCATCGGCTAGTTTGCCAAATAATTTAGGAAATGGAAAATAAATATCCTTACCTTCTTTTTCGTAATATGCAGCTCGTCCCAAAATGTCTCCACACACTTTAGAATCCACAGTTTTCATCAATTCCCAGCCGACGACCATAACTAAATCGTAATCTCCAGCCTTAATTTTCGTAATCCCTGCATCTAATGCCACAGAACTTGATGCGCAAGCCGCTTCATATCTTGCCGATGGCACGCCATAAAATGCAGGATTTACTTCTGTCAACAAAGCTCCCAAATGTCCTTGATTGATATAATCCTCTGCTATAAAATTACCAACGCAGCACGCAACCCTGTTATCCTTATTTAACATTTTTATATCATCGAAGGACAATCCCACACCGTCTAACGCATCACTAATAACTTCCTTCAAAAGGGCAATAACATTTTTGCCCTCTTTAGTCCAGTTTCTTTCAAAATCGGTCTGTGCTCCACCAAGTACAAAGACTTGTTTCATGCTTTTTTTCTCCTACTGTTAAAATTCTATTGCATTCCTATCATTAGTGTTTTGCTTTAAAAAAGCGTCTGTAATCATATTTGGATTTTTCCACTTTGTCAATTAGCTTTTTCTGTATTTCAAACGACAGCCAGTCATTACCTAGACGCTCGCAGCATAACCTTCTGACTTCCTCTTCTCCACCTAACGCCTCGATCAATGCCATTGGCGGACACCAATTAAAGCCCGATGCCATTACATCATCTGCCGCATGTACGTCATATCCAACTTCTTCAGCGGTATATAACGCATATAAAATATACCTAAGAAGTTCTTTCAAACATAATTCTGCTTCTACTGAATGATTATTCTTAAGTACTTTGAAGCCTGCGTCATAGTCTCCTGTCTGAAAGCAAGACACCATCTGTTCTGCAAACGGCAATACATATTTCATGATCTCACGATAATGTCCGTTATCTATATCGTAAACCTGATGTATTTTTACTCCACTATCATGTACAATTGTTTTATACAGGCCTGCTCCTGCTTTTCTCCCAAGTTTTCCCTCCTGAACAAGAACTTTGACATACTTCGGAAGCATAAAAGATTCATGCGCAAAATCTGAAGTATTCTCGTACAAGTTGTCTGCAATTGCCTGATGAACATCCAATCCCACAAAATTTGCCGTTACTAACGGCGCCATTGCCCTACCTGTAAACGCTCCGAAAATTGCATCAATATAATCAATGCCGCCATTATATTTATACATTTCTGCCAACTGCATCATCTCGTTGATAAATTGAAACCCGATACGATTTCCCAAAAACGCCGGCTGATCTTTTACCTCTACTGTAGTTCTCAATAATCGTTCTTCTGTATATCTGTGTATTTCCTGCAATAGAGTTTGATCAACAAAGGAAGTTGCAACGAGCTCACATAAAACCATCTGATACGGCGGATTAAAAAAATGCATTCCCAATACATGTGACCGAAATGTTTTTTCATATATTTTTGCAAGCTCTGTTACAGATAACCCTGACGTTCCCGAACAAACAATCTTTTCATGGGATTGTTCTTTAGATAATTGTTCTAAGGAATCAGCAATCATATGATGAACTGACTTTTTTATCTCGAAATCCTCTGCACATGCTTCAAAAATCAAATCTGACTCTATAATGCAATCTTTTAACTGGCTGTAGTCGGCAGGTATCATTTTTTCTTTTACACTTTCAGCTCGAACCGACTGATATGCTTTTTCTTTTGCTTTTCTTGATTTTTCAATAGAACGGCTAACTAAATATACGTCTGCATTTCCAAAAGAAGCAAAAATAGCAGCTACATTTCTTCCCATTGTTCCGTTAGCTCCTACAATGGTTACTTTTTTTATCTCCCTCATAAACATCTCCTGTCATTCAAAAAATTTTATTGGTTTTGCCGGACTTCCTACTGCTGTGCATTTTGGCGGTATATCCCTTACAACTACAGCACCTGCACCTACAATACTTTCTTTACCAATTTTTCTTCCCTGAATGACTTGCATTCCCGTACCCAATTCTGCGCATTCTTCCACAGATACATTTCCGGATACATTTACACTGGGATAAATCGTAACAAAATCATGAATAACATCATCATGGCCAATGGTACAATCTAAATTAATAATCACATGCTTTCCTATCACAATATCAACAGTTAAAATCGTTCCCGCGCAAATAATACTTCCCTCCTGCACAGTAACGCGTTCTGATTTTATTACACTTGGATCAATTAACGTAGCAAACGATACATTAGAAATTGTATTTAACTTTTTTATTATTTTTTTTCTTATCTTTGCTGCCCCTACAGCACATACTACCCAAGCAGTATGGGAAAGCTTTTCTAAATAATCACACCCTCCAACAACAAAGTAGCCACCTTCCTTCGTTCCATGAAGCACTTTATTATCATCAATAAATCCTTTTAAGCTCCATTCCGGATTAACGTGGTTAATTCTTTCTACAAGCCATGCAACTTCTCTTCCAAATCCACCGGCGCCTACAATATATAAATCCTTTAACATACTATACCGCCCTCCTATGCTGCGCATCTGCGGAGAGCCGCATATTTGTTTTTATGAGTCTGGAGGAGGATACCCCCCCCGAATTCTTTTATTTTCTCCATTAATATCCTCTCTGCCGGTACCCCGACATACATTCCTTCCTCATCAATGTTTTTTACAACCACTGCACCTGCACCTATCATACAGTTCTCACATAGGGACAGGTTATTTTTTACACTTGCGCCAATCCCAATCCATGTGTTCTTACCAACAGTCACCGTTCCGGCTATCTTTGCACCAACAGAAACATGTACAAAATCTTGTATTTGGCAGTCATGCTCCACGATAGCTCCTGAATTAATAATACAATGTTTTCCTATTACAGCTCCTGAATTAATCACCGTGTTAGCCATAACAACCGTTCCTTCACCTATCGAAACATCTATACCGGAAATCGCTGCTGATGGATGGATTGCTGTATACCATTCTACATTTAATAGATTACTAACAATTCTTTCACGGATTTCTGAATTTCCTATGGCAATCACAAACTTATATTTTTTGTATAGCTTATGCTTTTCTATAGTACCCAACACCGGAAAACCAGCTAATTTTTCAGGTAAATTTGGGTTATCATCCAAAAAACCTACCACTGTATCACCGGATTTTTGAATAATATCAGCTACTACTTTTCCATGTCCGCTGGCTCCTACTATAATGACCTGTTCGTTCACAACAGCCTCCTACTTACTTGCTGTACCCATAAATTCTTCCATTGTCGCTGAAGTTTCCGATGAAATACCTTCACGCTTTAATACGATTTTCACTGTTTGAAGTATAATTTTTATGTCTTCCAAAAAAGTAATATGATTAACATACCATACGTCCATATCAAGCTTTTCTTCCCATGTCACAGCGTTCCGTCCATGAGCCTGTGCATAGCCCGTTAATCCAGGTCGGACATCATGGCGATGTTTTTGATACTCATTGTAGCGATCCAAATATACCACTAAAAGCGGTCGCGGACCGATAATACTCATATCGCCTTTTAGAATATTCAGAAGCTCCGGCAATTCATCAAGACTTGTTTTGCGCAAAAATCTACCATATGAGGTGAGTCTTTTCTCATCAGGCAGTAGTTTTCCATTTTTATCCTTTTTGTTTGTCATCGTCCTGAATTTAATGAGTTTAAAGATCTTTTCATCTTTTCCTGGACGCTCCTGTGTAAAAAATGGATTACCGTGCATTGCGATTGTCCCAAGCATCATTAGTATCAAAAGTACTGGTGATAATACAACTAATGCACAGAGTGCAAGAAAGAAATCTAAACATCGCTTGATATACTGCTCGTAGAATCCCTGCTTTTTCTTCACAAATACTTGCATACTATTATCTAATACCTTACTCATTTAAAGCAACCTTTCACTATCTCCATCACAATCTCCTGCTGCTCTTCCGTCATCTTATTATCACTGGGCAAACACAATCCTCTGTGGAAAATATCCATCCCCACATCCAAGGGCATTCCGTCTTTTCCCACTGCTCCGCCGCTGATATAGGCATTTGTCTTTGCACGCCCGTTTCCTTCCCGGGTGACAAATCCATTCATCCGGTAGATCGGCTGCATATGCATGGGCTTCCAGATCGGTCTGCCTTCCGCATTATATTTCGCAAGCATATCCAGAATTTCTGTAGGGCAACTTTTTCCTGGCTCACTGACATACAGCGCTTCCTGCTCGCCTCGCACCTGTTTGCACATAGCCTCTGGATGAATCAGCATACAGGAAAGCCAATAATTGGGCTCTGAGCTTTCTTCATCAAACGGATTCATGATTACCGGCAGATCTTGAAACCCTTCCTTATATCTTTCATAGATTGCCTTTTTCTGCGCAATATGCTCCTCCAGATACGGTATCTGTCCCCGCACTACACCTGCAATTACATTGCTCATGCGGTAGTTGTAACCAAGTTCCTCATGCTGGTACCAGGGTGCATTTTCTCTTGCCTGGGTAGACCATTTACGCACTTTATTGGCTGCTTCCTCATCATCGGTCAGCAGCATGCCCCCAGCCGACCCAGTGATAATCTTATTGCCATTAAAGCTGATCGCATTATATGTACCAAACGTTCCCGTCTGCACCCCTTTGTAGGTGGCCCCCAGAGACTCTGCTGCATCCTCTATGATCACGGCGCCATGTGCTTCACAGATCCGTTTGATTTCATCCACCTTACCCGGTGTTCCATACAAGTGGGCAACTACGACCACTTTCACATCCGGATACAACTCAAATGCCTTTTCAAGTGCCGCCGGATCCATGTTCCAGGTATCGTATTCGGTATCAATGAATACAGGAACGCCCCCTTCATACACAACAGGATTCACCGTTGCATCAAAGGTCATGTCGGAACAGAATACTCGATCCCCTGGCTTCACTCCAGCCAGTTTCACAGCCATATGCAGTGCTGCCGTGCCTGCGGAAAGAGCCACACTATAACCACAGCCTACCTTTTCACAAATCAACCGTTCCACTTCATTAATATTCTTTCCGACGGTAGACATCCAGTTTGTCTCATAGGCTTCTGTCACATATTTTAATTCTTCCCCGTGCATAGTAGGAGAAGAAAGCCATACTTTTTTCTCAAATGGTTTTATCTGCATTTCTATTTACCAGCTTTCATTTCTAAACTTTATCATTTTAAAGCAACAAAGTAACTGTTCAATCTAAACTCTCTCTCTGATGTTACACCTCAACCAGCAATGCAGGAACACAAAATTCAATTCCCTTCCCTCGCCGCAGCAGCCTCCTGCATCAGCTTCTCATACACCGCTCCCTTGGCTTCGCTTCCTTCTCTTCCTGCCGGATGGAAGGTGGGCACCATCTCCTGCAGCAGATCACGGATATTCTTCTTGTTGGCGTAGGCTGCGTACATCAGCCGGTCCAGCTGTGCGATAAACTCTTCAATGTCAAAGGAAATAGGTTTGCCCACATGGATCAGGTCGTTGGCGGTCTTGGTCAGCCCTTCCTCTGCCATCAGTTTTTCTTCATATAGTTTTTCTCCTGGACGCAGGCCGGTATACTTGATCTCAATATCCACATCCGGGCGCAGACCGGAAAGCTTGATGAGATTTCTGGCTAAAGTGTCGATCTTTACCGGACTTCCCATGTCCAGGACAAAGATCTCCCCGCCCTTTGCGTAAGTTCCTGCCTGAAGTACCAGGCTCACAGCCTCTGGAATGGTCATAAAGTACCGGATGATATCCGGATGGGTCACCGTCACCGGCCCCCCTTCTGCGATCTGCTTTTTAAATAAGGGGATCACAGAGCCGTTGCTTCCCAGCACGTTGCCAAAACGTACTGCCACAAATTCTGTTCTGCTCTGCTCCACTCTCTGCTGAACCTGGTCTTTTGAAACACGGCTCTGCATCCAGTGGGTAAAGAGCTGAGGGATTTCTTTGGCTCTTCCCTCTTTGATCATAGTATCAAAACAGAAAATGATCTTCTCACAGGCGCGCTTAGAGGCTCCCATCACATTAGTGGGGTTCACTGCCTTGTCCGTACTGATCAGCACAAACCGCTCGGTTCCATTGGCCATAGCCGCATAGGCGGTCTTGTAGGTGCCGATCACATTGTTTTTAATCGCCTCGCAGGGACTGTCCTCCATTAAAGGCACATGCTTATGAGCAGCTGCATGGTAGACAATCTGCGGTCGAAATTCTTCAAACACATCGAAGATCTTCCGGCTGTCCCGGACAGAGCCGATGATTACTTCTAAATTCAGCTCCGGATGCTCCCGTTTTAATTCCTGCTGGATTGCGTAGGCATTGTTCTCATAAATATCAAAGATAATCAGCTGCTTTGGTTCATGGCCTGCGATCTGTCTGCACAGTTCGCTTCCGATGGAACCGCCGCCTCCGGTAACCAGGATCACTTTTCCTCTCAAATATTGGAAGATTTCATCCATATTCACCTTGATGGGATCCCGCTCCAAAAGCTCCTCCACATCCACGTCCTGCAGGCCGCCCATGGTGACTTCACCCTGTACCTCGCCTTTCACCAGCTGGTAAAGTCCCGGCAGACTTTTCAATTCACAGCCCGCTTCTTTACAGATATTTAAGATTTCCCGCTTATCTTCCTTACTGGCGCTGGGCATGGTGACGCAGATTTTTTGAATATTATATTCTTCCACCGCTGACAGGATCTTGTCCCGTCCGCCTACCACCAAAACGCCGTCCACGTAGCGTCCCCATTTGTTAGGATTATCATCAATAAAACAACATACCTTGTTATTCAATTCCTTTGACTTATGCATTTCCCGCAGAATAATCTGGCCCGCCTGCCCAGCCCCTACCAGCATGATTCTCTTGGCTTTTGCTTCCGCCTGATTCCGGAAACGGATCTTTCGTTCCAACAAAACAAAGCGGTAAGAAAACCGGATACCTAAAACAAACAAAAACTGGAAAATTGAGCCTACCACATAATAAAATGCCGGCATTCTGTGAAAAAGAAGGGTGATGGCAACAGCGTGAAATACGGATGTGAAAACAGAAGATGCAACTACTCTCGATAACTCGCTGTAACTGGCAAACCGCCATATACTTTTATACAGACGCAGAAACCAAAATACTGCTATACAAAATACGGTGTAAATAGGTGTGAATTTTATCCATGCTCCCAAATATTCTTTGGGTATCATAGAAAAGCGGCTGTCAAACCGCAGCCATAGAACTAAAAAATAAGACAGATTCACTACGATGATGTCGTAGAGCATCAAATAGAATGCAATGATATGCCAGTGCTCCACTCGGAAGCGTTTTTCTCGGGGGTTTTTCATTTTACCCGTATACCCCCCCCCCCGATTTTTTTTCATTTTTTCTTTCATTTTTTCTCTCCGTAAATATCGTTTCTTTTCCTTCGCAATATCGTTTTTATTAAATCTTTATAAATTCTTAATACTACTACTTATATAACATATTTTGATCTCTTTGTAAACAATTGTTCTGCAAAAAAAACAGGGATGAAAGCAAAATACGTTGAAAACCTTGTCTTTCTCCGTACTGATGCTAGTCCGGTCAAAGCAGAAATTTCTGATGCATACACAGCAAAAGACTGGATGCTGCTTTGGAAAAGGCTTCATCCAGTCTCGTTTTCTTTTGTCATAGTTCCATCTGCGGACAGATGCTAAAGATATTTTTTTATAATCTGCTTCATCGTTTCAAACTGTTCTTCCATTTCAGCCACTAATCGAAACTGTGTTCTGGCCCGGACAAGGTTGTGTTCCGGATAAGCCGTCTTAAAGTACACATCTCCCTGAAGATAATCTGCCAGAAAACGCATTCCGCACTCTAAGGTCATCAGCCTGGCTCCCCAGGGAAGGCTCTCTATCTCTGACGGTGTCAGAACGTCTTTTGCCATTTCCAAATATCCTTTTACATAGTTTTCATAAAGGTCAAGATCAAAATGTACTTTCTCCAGATCCTTTTCATCCTCTTCTGCCGTGGAGGCGCCAAAACGTATGGAATCGCCAAAATCGTTGGCTGCCAGGCCCGGCATAATGGTGTCCAGATCAATGATGCATAAGCCTTTGTCTGTGTCCTTATCAAAAAGAATATTGTTGAGTTTTGTATCATTATGAGTTACACGAAGGGGAAGCACCCCATCCCGTAACTGTTTCATCAAAACATCACAGTCTTTTCCCCGGGAAAGCACAAATTCGATCTCCTCCCGGCAGGTACGCGCTCTGTTTTTCACATCTTTTCGCTGTGCATCCTCAAAATCTCTGAATCGCTTTGTTGTATCGTGAAACTTAGGGATGGTCTCATACAGCTTTTCCGCCGGATAATCTCCCAGCTGCTTTAAAAAACGGCCGAAACTGATGGCAGACTGATAAAACTGTTCTGGTCTTTCCACCTGCTGATAGCAGACAGAGTTTGGCACATAGTGGAGGCAGCGCCAGGGCTGTCCGCTCTCGTCTTCAAAATAGCTCTCTCCATCTTTCGTCTTAATGTAAGACAAGGCTTCTCTGTCCAGGTCTCCTCCCTCTCTGCGAATGATCCCGCGAAGATATTCTGTTACGCCGAAAATATTTTCCATCACCTGTCCAGGATTTTTGAAAACATTGATATTAATTTTCTGAAGAACAAAAAGCGGTATATCTGTCCCATTCTGTGCCGGCATATAAACTGCATAGGTTTCATTGATATGGCCTTCTCCAAAAGGTTTTACATAACTGCAGTCCTGTCCGAAGCCGAATGCATAGATGGCATCTTCCAGATTGCGGTTGTCAGCCCCTTCTATTTTTCTTCTGGTAGAAAAGATCACTTCACCGGCTTCCACCTTTCTTCCCGCTTCAATCCTACAGTGGGCTTTTACCACGCTTCCCAGTCCAACGTGAGCTCCGGCCTCTATTACAGTATTGTGATCTACCACTGCTCCGCTGTTAATCAGGGCGGCGCGCTCGATTCTGGTATTCGTATTCACCACCGCTCTCTGCATCACAAAACACCCCGGCTCCAAAACAGCGCTGGGGCTGACCACGGCAGATGGATGCACGATTGCCGGAACCTCATACCCTGCTTCCAACAGTTTATCCGTCCATAGCATACGTGTCTTATTATGACCAAATGCAGCCACCGCTGCCGGATACTGTCCCCGGCTGATCTTATAATCGCAGCATCTGCCAATCACATCTTCCCCTTTGGCAGTATCGTCCAAAAATACCACCTCCGAATAGCCCATTAACTGCACTGTCTCTTTTATCATTTGCCCGAAGCCGCCCGCGCCAAGGATCAATAACTTTTTCATATTCTGTTCTGTCCACTCCTTTTTTCTTGATGTAAGCGCTCACGAAGGCGCGCTTTGCCAAATATCAAAAAGCGCGGTATATCGCTTGAGTCTCCAGTGTTTGCTTCGTTGTCATAAAAAGCACCGTCTTTCCGATATTCTCATTATATCAGAGAAACTGTATTTACAGTAAAAAAAATCCCGGCTTTTACCGAGATTTTCTTGAGATACAATATACCTTCAAAACCACATACAAAATATATCCTGACTTCCTTTACCCTAACCTTTTGGATAAGCTTGCGACCGATTAGTAACAGTCAGCTCCATGCATCTCTGCACTTCCACCTCTGTCCTATCTACCTCGTGTTCTTCAAGGGGTCTTGGGATATCTCATCTTGAGGGGGGCTTCACGCTTAGATGCCTTCAGCGTTTATCC